>CERX01149513.1_pt1 | contig 23843 bp, 21 predicted proteins | sample 350251 | NCBI WGS metagenome assembly CERX01 (sample SAMEA2621044, study PRJEB7988) | marine metagenome | biome: marine biome (ENVO:00000447); feature: deep chlorophyll maximum layer (ENVO:xxxxxxxx); material: "saline water (ENVO:00002010), including plankton (ENVO:xxxxxxxx)" | depth 50 m
GCGGAAGACGTCAGGGTCTTGCGGGGGTGGCGCATGTGGTGCTCCTTAAATGCGTGATAGCTGACCAGTTATTCAACATTTTCTGTCCAGCAAGCGCCGTGCCACATGCGTGAAACGCCCTGAATGCACTTTCTACCTACACACCCCCGTCATCCCCGCGAAGGCGGGGATCCACGGCCATGTAAGCACCGAAATACATGGATTCCCGCCTTCGCGGGAATGACGGTGAGCGGCACTATCCGCGCTGTCTCCAGCGCTGCTCAACCGCACATTTATGCTCATCAGACAAGCGCCCATCACTGTCGCCAATATTTCTTGAACACTTGGTCAGCAAAATAATATGCACCGGATTGCATCGCTCGAAGCCCCGGCTGCACCGTGAAGGCTCATTTTTTGCTCAGTGCGCTTCGCCGGCGGCCAGATCAACCGAGGCGGGTTCCGGAATGACCTGCCCGGCCAGGCGGGCAACCCGAGCCCCCAGCGCCTGGGCGATGGCCTTCTCTCCCTCATCCACCCCCAGGGTGCCGTTGAAGCCGGTCACCGCTGAAGCGCCATAAGGCGAACCACCGCTGCGGGTGTGCACCAGCGCCGGCACGCTGTGCGGCACGCCCGCGAGGATCATGCCGTGCTGCAGGAACGGCAACAGCAGGTTGAGCAGGGTCATTTCGTTGCCCGAGTGCATGCCGCCGGTGGAGGTGAAAGCCGCGCCCACCTTGCCGATCAGCGCGCCCTGGCGCCACAGCGGCGCCACCTCGTCGATAAAGGCGCGCAGCGGCGTGCTCATCAAACCGTAGCGGGTGGGCGAGCCCCAGATGATGCCGGTGGCCCATTCCAGATCGGCCATGCTGGCCTGTGTCAGCGCGCGGTACTCGGTCTGCGCGGCGATGAAATCGGCGCGCTCGGTATCCACGCTGAACTCGGGGTCGGACAATGCCACCCGGCGCAAACGCACCTCGGCGCCCTCGCTGGCGGCCCCTTCGGCGATGGCTTTGGCCAGGGTCAGAGTGGTGCCGTAGCGGGAATCGACAACGATGGTGATGCGCGATGGGGTCATGAATTAGTGCTCCTGAGTGAGGGTAAACAAAATCGCTACATGAGCTGGCATGCAATATGAATACCTGACCAGATGGACAAGTTGATATTTCCCTCTCAGGAGAATCGCATGACACAGCAGTATGGGGCACAGGCAGCCAACCTGCCGGTGATCGACATCAGCCCGATGGCGGGCGGCAGTGAGCAGAGCAAGGCCGCGATGGCAACCACCCTGCGCGAGGCCTGCGAGCACAGCGGCTTCTTTTACGTCAGCGGCCACGGCATCGACAGCGCGCTGATCGAACAGGTGTTCAATGCATCAAAACAGTTCTTCGACCTGCCGATGGCCGACAAGCTGCTGGTCGACAAGGCGCAGTCCAAGGCCAATCGCGGCTATGAGCCGCTGCGCGGGCAAACGCTGGAAGCTGGCGCGCCCCCGGATCTGAAAGAAGGTTTTTACATCGGCGAAGAAGTGGCCGCCGATGACGAGCGTGCGCTGACGCGCTTTAACACCGGGCCAAACCAGTGGCCGCACAGTGTCGCGGACTTTCGCCCGGCGATGGAGCAGTACTACGCAGCATTGGAGGCGCTGAGTGCGCGCATCATGGCCGCGCTGGCGTTGTCGCTGAGCCTGCCGGAGGACTTTTTTGCCGACTTCTGCGAGCACCCGCTGTGCACCCTGCGCCTGCTGCACTACCCGCCCCAGCCCGGCAACCCCGAGCCGGGTGAAAAGGGCTGCGGCGCGCACACCGACTTTGGCGGCATCACCGTGCTGCTGCTCGACGACAAGCCCGGCCTGCAGGTCTGGGACGCAGCCGGCGAGCGCTGGATCGACGCCAACCCGATCCCCGGCACCTTTGTGGTCAACCTGGGCGACATGATCGCCCGCTGGACCAACGACCGCTACCGCTCGACCCTACACCGTGTGGTCAACACCTCGGGCGCAGAGCGCTACTCGGTGCCCTTCTTCTATAGCGGCAACCCCGATCACGAAGTCCGCTGCCTGCCGGTCTGCCTGCAACCCGGTGATGCGCCGCGTTACCCGGTCACTACGGTTGAAGCCCATTTGCAGGAGATGTACCGGAGGACCTATGCCTGAGCAACAAAAACCCACCTTTGTACTGATTCACGGCGCCTGGGCGGGCAGTTGGGTGTGGGATGCCCTCAAGCCCGAACTCGAAGCCGCAGGCCACGCCGTGCTAGCGCTCAACATGCCGGGCAACCCGCAGCACCCAGCGGCAGAAGACGACATCAGCATGGCTGGCTGCATGGCGCACATCGCCGCTGCCTGCGACGAGATTGACGGCCCGCTGTTGCTGGTCGGCCATTCCGGTGGCGGCGTGATTGTCACCCAGGCGGCCGAGATGCTCGCCGAGCGGGTGGTGGGCGTGGCGTATCTGGCGGGCATGATGCTGCCTTCCGGCTTGGGCTTTGCCGAGCTGAGCAACGCGCTGCTTGCGACCAACCCGGAAGCAGCAGGCATCTGGCCGCATCTGGTGTGGGCCGAGGACCGGCAGTCCTCCAGCGTGCCGCCCGAGGCGGTGTGCGAGGTATTTCTGCAGGACCTGCCGCGAGACCAAGCCATGGCCGCTGCGCAGCGCTTTTGCAGCCAGCCCGAAGGCACCCGCGCATTGATCGCCGAATGGACGCCGGAGCGCTTTGGTCGACTGCCACGACTGTATGTAGAAGCCACAGAAGACCGCTCAGTGGTGCTGGCCGCGCAGCGCAAGATGCAGGCGCTGGTGCCGGGCGCGCAGGTGCTCAGTCTGCCCTGCGGGCACGTACCGCAGGTGGTGCAAACCGCCGCCGTTGCTGACGCTTTGTTGGCGTTTGCGCATGGTGCCCCAAGCCCCGCATAGGGGCGCCGCATGCTGCGCCCGCTAACGCCAGGTCTCAGCGGGCTGTCGTCTTGCTCAGGGTATTGAAGGCAATGTCGGTGCTGGGGAACACCTCGCCCACCTGCTGGTCAAGCCAGTCGGTGTGCTGCAGCTGATCCATCACCGGGCCCTTGACCTCGGCCAGATGCAGCCGGATATCCCGCTCGCCCAGGCCCTCGGTCAGCTCGCTGAGCATGTCCAGCCCGGTGCTGTCGATATGGTTCACGGCGGAGAGAATCAACAGCACATCGCGGGTGTCGGGATAGTCGGCCAGCGCCTGGTAGATCGCCTGCTCCACCGCCTTGGTATTGGCAAAGAAGATGTTCTCGTCGATCCGCAGGGCCAGCAGGTGCGGCTCAATCTCCACCAGGTGCCGCTTGGTGTTGCGGAAGTACTGGGTATCGGGCACACGGCCGACCACCGCCACATGGGGGCGGCTACCGCGCCAAAGCTGGGCAATGATCGAGCAGCAGATACCCAGCACAATGCCGGCTTCAATACCCAGCACCAGCACCCCCATTGCCGTGCCCAGCAGGGTTAACCCCTCCGCCCGATCGTAACGCCAGGCCCGGCGCAGGCTGGGCAAGTCAACCAAGGGCACCACGGCGACCAAAATCACCGCCGCCAGTACCACCTGCGGCAACCAGGCAAGCAGCGGTGCCAAGCTGATCAGAATCAGGCCAATCACCGCGGCGGCAAACACCCCCGCCAGCGGGGTATTGGCGCCAGCCTCGATATTCACGCTGGAGCGCGAAAAGCCGCCGCACACGGCAAAACCGCCGCTCAACGCCGACCCAAGATTGGCCGCACCGAGGCCCAGCAACTCGCGGTCCGGGTCGATACTCTGGCGCTTGCGCCGGGCCAGCGACTGGGCGATGGACACACTTTCGACGAAGCTCACTAGACTGATCAGCAGGGCCGGCAACAGTAGCGCACGCAAACTCGACACCTCCGGCGTCTGCCAGACCAGCGCCGGCAGCCCGGCCGGAATCGCGCCCACCACCGGCACACCCTGCGCCGTCAGATCAGCGCGCCAGGTCACCAGCACACCCAGCACCACCACCAGCAATGGCGCCAGCTTGGCCAGCAGCGTCGCCACACCCTCGGGCAGGCCGAGACGCTGCAGCAGCCCCGCCAGTGCATGACGCGCAAACAGCAGCCAGCCCAGCGCCAGCAGCCCCATACCCAATACCAGGGTGTTGCTGCGCTGCCACTGGGCGAACAGCTCGGCCGGGCTGGCCGGCCAGTCCGCCAGGCCAAACAGCTTGGGCAGTTGGCTGAGCACGATCAGAATCGCCGCGCCGCTGATAAAGCCGTTAATCACCGGGTGGCTGAGAAAATTAGCCAAAAAGCCCAGGCGCAGCAGGCCGAAGGCAAACAACATCACCCCCGACAGCAGCGCCAGCCAGATCGCCAGTTGCAGATAATCCGCCGACCCGGCCACCGCCAGGGGCGCCAGCAGCGTGGCCGTCATCAGCCCGGTGACCGCCACCGGGCCGACCGACATGGTCATGCTGCTGCCAAACAGCGCATAGCCCAGCAGCGGCAGCAGGCTGGCGTACAGGCCGATCTGCACCGGCAAGCCCGCCAGCATCGCGTAGGCCATGCTCTGCGGGATAATCATGATGCCCACTACCAGGCCAGCGGTCAGATCACCTGCCAGCCAGGCACGGCGGTACTGGCGCATCCAGCCAAACAGCGCATTACTGCCCGGCGGCTGCAGACGCGGCGACTCGCTCACAGGCTCACCCGCCGCTCAAACTGGGCGAACAGCCACATGCCAAGCAGCATGGCGGCAACAAACACCAGCGCCTGCGGAATCAGGGCCGAGGCCGCCACCAGCGCCGGCCCCGGGCAGAAGCCAGCCACCCCCCAACCAGCACCAAACAACAGGCTGCCGATAACCAGGCGCCGATCAATCTGGCGATTGCTCGGCAGCTGGGCCTGCTCGCCGCGCAAGGTGGTGCCGCGCCGCTGAACCCATTGCATGGGCACAAAGGCCACAGCAATCGCACCGACCATCACCAGCGCCAGCGATGGGTCCCAGGCGCCCGCCAGATCAAGAAAGCCCAGCACCTTGGCCGGGTTGGCCATGCCGGAAATCAACAGGCCAAGACCAAACAGCAGGCCGCTGACCACTGCAAACACCCCACGCATGGCTCAGACTCCCAACAGATGACGCAGGAAAAAGACAATAGCAAAGCCCGCGCCCATGAAGCTCAGGGTAGCCACCAACGAGCGCAGCGACAGCCGCGACAACCCGCACACCCCGTGACCACTGGTGCAGCCGGAGCCAAGCCGCGAGCCAAACCCCACCAGCAGACCCGCAACGACCAGCGCAACCGGCCCGGCATCAACCTGCACGGCGAGCTCACCGGCCAACGCCAGATACAGCCAGGGCGCCAGCAGCAAGCCGAGCACAAAGAGTAACGCCTCACCGTTGCCCGCCTGCGGTGCCAACAAGCGACCGACTAGCCCACTGATGCCGGCAATACGGCCGTTGAATAGCACCAGCAGCGCCGCCGCCGCGCCGATCAGCGCGCCGCCCAACAGCGCAGACAACGGAGTGAAGGCGACCCAGTCAATGCTCATCCGGGGTCTCCTCGGCACAGTACAGGCCATACAGGGTATGCAGAATCGCCAGGGCCTCGCGGCTGGCCACCCGATAGTAGACCTGCTTGCCTTCACGGCGGGTGTCTACCAGCCCCTCGCGGCGCAGCACTGCCAGTTGCTGCGACAGGGTCGGCTGCACGATGCCCAGCAGCTCTTCCAGCTCGCCGACATTGCGCTCACCGTCCACCAGCTGGCACAGCAGCAGCAGCCGGTCACGATTGGCCAGCGCTTTTAGCAGTTGATGGGCCTGATCGGCGGAGCTGCGCAGGCGCTGGAGGTCAGATTGATTGTTCATGAAGGCACCAAAATCTCTTGCAGCGCTTTGTTAAGCGTCTGTTGATCGACAATATATAAAAAAATAGATTGTTTGCAAGCAACCGAAACAGAGCCGCAGATGAATCAACAGCGCCCGCAGGGCGAGGGCCAGGCTCTTAAGGGCTGAACAACCTGAACTCAAGCAACGTCTGCACCAGGGTAGCGTTGGCAATATCGATAAAGAACGCGCCAAGCAGCGGAATCACCAGATAGGCCTTGGGGCTGGGGCCATAGCGGCTGGTCAACGCATCCATATTCGCGATGCCGACCGGCGTGGCGCCCAGCCCCATGCCGATAAACCCCGCGCTGATGCAAGCAGCGTCGTAATTGCGACCCAGCAGCGGAAACACCAGAAACACGGTGAACAGCGTGATCAGTACCGCCTGCACCAGCAACATAACGCCGATCACCCCGAACGCACCCTGCAGTGACAACAGCGGCAAGCTGATCAGGCTCATGCCAAGAAACAGCTGCAGACTGAGGTCGCCCACCAGCTGAATAGGCCGCTCGTCTACCTCTACCCCGGCCAGATCCAGTCCGTTGGCCAGCAGTATGCCGAGGAACATGGAGGTCAGGAACGCCGGCAGCCGAAGCCCCAGGCCTGACAGCCAGTCATAGACACTGGCGCCAAGGGCAAAACACAGCGCGATCAGCAGCACCGCGGTGAGCAGGTGGTCCAGGTCGATCAGGTAGGTGGTCTTGCCGTGGCTTTCGAGCTGCGGCAATTCGCTCTCCACCTCGCTACTGGCGAGCTGGTGACGGCGAATCAGCCAAGCCGACACCGGGCCGCCCAACAGGCCGCCGCTGATCAGCCCGGCAGTCGCCATCGCCAGGCCGAGGGTGCTGGCATCGGCCAGCCCGAAATGCTCCTCGAACAGCTCACCCCAGGTGAGCGCGGTGCCGTGGCCGCCGGCCAGCGAGATGCTGCCGCCAATCAAGCCGTACAGTGGGCTTTCGCCCAGCCCCAGCGCCAGCAGCGTGCCAACGATGTTCTGGCACAGCAGAAAGATCACCGCCAACCCCAGCATAATCGCCAACGCCCGCCCACCGGCCAGCAATTGTCGCAAGCGCGACGACAGCCCGATGGTGCTGAAGAAGGCAATCAGCAGCAGATTGCGCAGCTCCAGGTCGAACAAAATCTCGCGATCAAAAAGCAGCTGCAACACCGCCACCAGCGCACTGACCGGCAAGCCACCGCTGACCGCAGCCGGAATGTTGTAGCGGCTGAGCAAACCAACCCGTTGATTGATCCAGTAGCCCAGCCATAGCGCAATCACCGTCAGTGCCAGGGTGGTTGGCGTGTTGATCAGCAGGGCAGGCTCTTCCATGGCAGGTCTCGCAGTGATGGCGTGGGTAGCAGGGCACAAGGATATACGCCCACAGGGCAGACCATCAGATTAAACCTGATGGGCAGGCGCCAGGGCTGATTGACCATCATCAGGCAAACGCACGGCGCTGGCACCCGGCGGGTGCTTTGGCCGATACTGCCGGACCGCGATGACAACAACAGGAGACCTCGCCCATGACCACCTCGCGCTTCGACCTGACCGGCAAAACTGCCCTGATTACTGGCGCCTCCAGCGGCCTTGGTGCCCATTTTGCCCGCGTGCTGGCTGCCGCCGGCGCCCGTGTGGTCGTGGCGGCTCGCCGGGCCGAGCGTCTGTCTGCACTGGTCGATGAACTCAAGCAACAGGGTTATGAAGCACTGGCCGTGACCATGGACGTGACCGATGCCGACAGCATCGACGCCGGTTTCAACGCCGCCGAACAGGCCTTTGGCGTCTGTGACATTCTGGTCAACAACGCCGGTATCGGCGACCCGGTGCCCTTCCTGGAGATGGACGAGGGCAACTGGCGCAGCATGCTCGACACCAACCTGGACGGCGCCTGGCGCGTCGCCCATCGCGGCTGCAAGGCCATGGCCAGCAGCGGCCAGGGCGGCAGTGTGATCAACATCGCCTCAATTCTCGGCCTGCGCGTCGGCAAGGCGCTGGCTCACTACGCGGTTGCCAAGGCCGGTGTGGTACAGCTGACCAAGGCCATGGGCATGGAACTGGCCAAGAACAAGATTCGCGTCAATGCCATTGCCCCCGGCTACTTCCGCACCGAAATGAACTCGGATTATTTCGACACCGAGCACGGCCAGAACTACGTTCGCAGCAAGGTGCCGATGGCGCGTCTGGGTCAACTGGAAGAGCTAGATGGCCCACTGCTGCTGCTGGCCAGCGAGGCCGGCTCGTTCATGACCGGCACCATCATCAATGTGGACGGCGGACACGTAAACAACAGCCTGTGACACCCCTGGGTCTGTTGCCGCGCCGCTGGCTTGCGGCCCGGCAAGCCGCTATCTTCAAGGGTAAACCCTCTGGCAGCGGACCCAGACGATCTCACTCATGACCACACCAGACCACGCAAGCAACGGACGCATCGCCCTGGCGCTCGGTATGCTGCTAGTGACCCTGTGCTTTGGCTATCTGGGTACCAGTGCCTGGCAACATCGGGACGAGACGTGGCGCAACCAGCAGTACCAGGCGATCGAGGGCGAACTGCGCAGCCTGCAGCAGGAAGAGCTGGCGTTGCGTCAGCAGGCCAGCATTGCGGTGTTTGGCCTCAGCGAAGACCCCGATCTGCGTCGCCTGCTGCGGCGCATTGCCTACCTGGTGGGCCAATATGGACTGGATGACCCCGAAGTAGCGCGCCTGCGAGCACAGATCGCCAGCGACCTGTCCGGCTTTTGGCAGCTGCTGCAGCAGGCTGGCGCCAAAGAGCTGCAAATCCACCTGGCGCCCGGCAGCACCGCGCTACTGCGCATGCAACGGCCGGAGCGCTGGGCCGACCGTGCCGACAGCAAGCGCCCGTTGCTGCAATACAGTCAGGAGCATGCCGAACGGGTGGACGGCCTGGCGCTCTACCCTGGCGGCGCCAGCGAGAGCGCGGTTGCACCCGTGTTTGCCAGCGACGCCAGCAACAGCCGGGTGATCGCCACCCTGCAGGTCGGCTTTCCCGCGTTTGCCCAACACAGCAGCCCCACCGAACAGGGGCTGGCATTGCTGGTACGCCCTTTCTATCTGGCTGACGAGCAGCAAAATAGCCCACTGCCCAGGGTGGATGCCGGCCGCTGGCTCCTGGCTGACAGCCCCGGACCCGTTGATCTGGAGATGCTCAGTCAGGCTGCCAAAGCCACCCGCAGCATCGCCAACCCGCACTTGTTTGAGCACGGCGAACAAGTCTGGCTGGCTGCGCTGTTACCGCGTGCCGCCTATACATTGAGCGACACCGAAGATGAAAACCCTGCCGCGCTGATGCTGTGGCGCGACATGACCCAAGCCTACGCCGCCCACCGGCAGGACTTGCTGCACCTGGCCGGCAACTGGCTGCTGGCCTGGTTTGCCGCTATCACCCTGTTTACCCTGCTGCTGGTCTACAGTCGCCACGTCACCCGCCGTCAGATGGCGCTGCACGCCGAGGCCATCAGTAACGAAAGCCAGCGCCGTGAGCGAGACCGCCGCCTACTGGAGATCATCAGCCACGCGCAGTCAGCTTACATTCAACGCAACGAGATGGCGGCCAGCCTGCAACAGTTGCTGCAACAGATTCTCGGGCTGACCGGCTACGGCCGCGCGGACTTTCTGCAGGCGCTGCCAGACAGCGACGGCCAACTGCAACTGCAGAGTCTGGCCAGCAGCAGCAGCGACCCGGTGCCGGCCGCGTTGCAGCCAACGCTCACCCAGGTGCTGCGTGAGTCCCATCCACAGCAACGCCTGGCCAACGCGGCACAGGGCATGCCACGGGCGCTGGTGCTACCGCTGATTTTTGCCGGCCGCCAATTCGGTGTGCTGGCGCTGTCTGGCGGCGAGCAGCCGCTCAACCCTGACCTGCGCGCCTTTCTCGCGCCGCTGCAAACCGCGCTTGGCCAATTGCTCGACGCGCTGCGCCAACGTCGGGAAAACGAGATCATGCAGCGCGGTCTGGAGCGTCAGCGCCAGGCCTTGCGACAACTCAACAAGATCGCCGCAGACCCGGGCCTGAGTTACCAGCAGCGGATGGTACGTTTGCTGGATCTGGGCTGTGACTACCTGCGGCTGGACCTCGGGCTGATCAGTCACATCGAGCAGGATCAGTACCGGGTCGAAGCCGCCAGCAGCAATAGCGACGCTCCCCCGGCCGGCACCCAGTTCGAGTTGGCCCAGACCTACTGCTCCCTGACCTGCCAGGCAAACGACGCGCTGGCCATCGACCGCATGGGGCACTCGCGCTTCAGCGGGCACCCCTGTTATCAATCGTTTGGCCTGGAGAGCTACATCGGCATCGTCCTGATCGTCGACGGCCAGCGCTTTGGCACCCTTAACTTCTCCAGCGCCAACACCCGCGCGCAACCCTTTGACGAAGTGGACATGGACTTTGTCCGCCTGTGTGGGCGCTGGTGCAGCAGCCTGCTTGAGCAGGCCGCCGGTGAACAGCAGCGCGAGGCCCTGCTGCAGCGCTTCCACAAGCTGACCCAACACCTGCCGGGCATGGTTTATCAGTATCAGATCGACAGCAGCAGCGGCCGCAGCTGGTTCCCCTACAGCAGCGAAGGCATTGGCGATATTTACAACCTGACGCCCGAGCAGGCGGCGCAGGATGCCCAGCCGGCCATTGAGCTGATTCACCCGGACGACTGGCCACAGGTAGAGCAGGAGATTCAGCGCTCCAGCGAGCAGCTCAGCGATTGGCGCTCGGAATTCCGCGTGCGTCACCCACGCCTGGGTGAGATCTGGGTTGCCGGCTACGCCAGTCCCGAGCGCCTGGATAACGGCGACCTGATCTGGCACGGCTTTATCGCCGATGTCACCGTGCGCAAGCATATCCAGCAACGGCTCGACGAAGAGCGCGCACGGCTGGCGCGGATTATCCACGCCACCGGCGTTGGCAGCTGGGAGTGGGATCTGGGCAACCGCCAGCTGGAGGCCAGTCCGCGCTGGTATCAGATGCTAGGCTATCAGCCCGAAGACCTGAACCCACTGACGATTGACCGCTGGACCGACCTGCTGCACCCCGATGACGTCGCCAACGCCCTCGAACAATTGCACGCGCACCTGCGCGGTCATACCGATTACCTGCGCTACCTGACCCGCGCCCGGCACCGTGAGGGGCACTGGATATGGATTCAAAGCCAGGGCCAGGTGACCGCCCGCGATCCGCAGGGCAAAGCGCTGACCCTCAGCGGCATTCATACCGACGTCAGCGCCGAAATGCGCGCCAACGAAGAAGTTCGCGAAGCACGCAGCTATCTCAGTGCGGTCATCAACGCGTCGACCGAAGTCGCCATTATCGCTGCCGACCCGCAAGGCCAGATCAGCCTGTTCAACAGCGGCGCAGAGCGCCTGCTCGGCTACCGCAGCGATGAAGTGGTCGGCCGCCATTCGCCGCTGCACTTCCACCTTGCCGACGAAATAGCAGAACGCAGCGCCGAGCTCAGTGAGCAGCTCGGTTACTCGGTAGACGGCTTGGAAGTCTTTCTGCACGAGCCGCGCCGTGGCGAGCCCGGGGTAAGTGCCTGGACCTACCAACGCAAAGATGGCAGCCGTCGCCAGGTCAAGCTGACCATTACCCGCATTGCCGATGACCACGATCACCTGATCGGTTTTCTCGGCATGGCGACCGATATCACCGAGCTGATCCACACCACACGCGCCCTGCAGAACAGCGAATCACGCTACCGCAGCATGGTCAGCAACCTGCCCGGCGCAGTCTATCGCTGCCCCGCCTCCGAGGACTGGCGCATGTCCTACATGAGCCAGGGCATCGAACGGATCAGCGGCTACCCGGCCAGCGACTTTATCGACAACCACCAGCGCAGCTACGCCAGCATCATCCTGCCCGAAGACCTGCCCATAACCCTGCAGTGTCTTGAGCTGGCAGAGGATGACCCCAGCTTCGAGATCACCTACCGGCTGGTCCACGCCAATGGCCATCTGGTGCAGGTCCGTGAAAAGGGCCGTGGCGAGTTTGACAGCAACGGCCAACTGCAGAGCTTTGACGGTTTTATCTGGGATGTGACCGAGCAGGCACGCGTAGAGCAGATGAAGAGCCAGTTTGTTTCCACCGTCAGCCACGAGCTGCGCACCCCGCTGACCGCCATCAACGGCTCGCTCAAGCTGATGCACGGCGGCGCGCTGGGCGAGGTACCCGAGCGCATGCGCTCGCTGCTGGACATCGCGGTGCAAAACAGCGACACGCTGCTGCGCCTGATCAACGACCTGCTGGACATGGACAAGCTGGCCGCTGGCAAACTGGCCGTGAAGCTGACGCCACAACCTCTGCAGCCATTGCTGGAACAGGCACTGCAGCGTAACCAGAGCTACGCCGCGCAGTACCAGGTTCAGCAGTGCCTGGGCCAGGTCGACGAGGTAACGGTGAACGTCGACGCCCAACGCCTTGGCCAGATTCTCAGCAACTACCTGTCCAACGCCGCCAAGTTTTCCCACGCCGGCGGTCGCGTTACCCTGAGTGCCGAGGTCGCCGAGGGGTGGGTGCGGATCAGCGTGCAAGACCAGGGCATCGGCATTCCCGAACACGAGCACGCGCGCATCTTCGACAAGTTCTTCCAGGTCGATAGCTCCAATACCCGGCAACGCGCCGGCTCCGGGCTGGGGCTGGCGATCAGCCGCGAGCTGGCCCAGCGCATGCACGGCGAAGTAGGGTTTGATTCCATACCGCAGCAGGGCTCATGCTTCTGGCTGCGGCTGCCGCTGGTTGACTAGGCAAGCAAGGGAGGGCAGCGTGAACCAAGAGCAAGACACAGCAGAAAATCGCGAAGCGCGCCGGCTGGAGGCGTTGGCACGCCTGCAGATTCTCGACACCCCCAGCGAGCAGGCCTTTGACGATCTGACCGAGCTGGCCTCGCGCTGGCTGGAAACCCCCATCGCCCTGGTGTCGCTGGTCGACGATCAGCGCCAGTGGTTCAAAAGCCGCGTGGGCCTGGACGCCGACCAAACCCCGCGCGAGATGGCCTTCTGCGTACACGCCATTCAAGCCCGTGAGCTGCTGGAAGTCCCCGACGCTACCCGCGACACCCGCTTTCGCGACAACCCGCTGGTAACCGGTGACCCCAACATCCGCTTTTACGCTGGCGTACCCATTGCCAGCCCGGAGGGCGAGCTGATCGGCACCCTCTGCGTGATCGATCAGGTGCCACGCCAGCTCTCGCCCGCACAGCAAGATACCCTGCGCCGACTGGCGCGCATGGCCGAGTTTCAGCTGCGCCTGCGCGTCAACCTGCTCGACAGCGAGCAACGCACCGCCGAGCTGGAGCACCAACAGGTGCTCAACCACCGCCTGCTCGACTCCCTCAAGGCCGGCGTCGTGGCCTGTGACGACAGCGGTCAGCTAACCCTCTTCAACCGCACCGCCAAACAATGGCATGGCACCGACGTCATGCATCTGCCGCCCAGCGAGTTGGGACGCTATTACGACCTCTATCAGGCCGACGGCAGCACGCCGCTGGCCAGCGATGCCATCCCGTTGCTGCGCGCATGGCGCGGCGAGCCGGTGGACAACCTGGAGATCAGCATCGCCGCCGCCGGCCAGCCGCTGCGCCATGTGCTGTGCAGCGGCGGGCAGTTGTATCCCGAGCGCAGCGGGTCCGGCGCCGCCATCGTGGTGATGCATGACATTACCGAAATTCGCCGCGCCAGCAGCCTGAAAAGCCACTTTCTCGCGACCGTCAGCCACGAGTTGCGCACCCCCCTGACGGCCATCAGTGGTGCTATCGGCCTGCTGCGCAACAGCGCCGGTGGCGTGCCGGCAGACACCAGCAGCCGCCTGCTGAGCATCGCCCACGACAACAGCCAGCGCCTGAATGAACTGGTGAACGACCTGCTGGATATGGAAAAGCTCGAGGCCGGTCAGCTGGATCTGCGCCTTGCCACCCAGCATCTGCGACCTATCGTGGAGCAGGCGCTGGAAATCAACCAACCCTATGCCGGGCGTTATCAGGTCAGCTGGGCACTGGAGTCAGGCCAGGTTGATCCGCTGGTGCACGTCGATGAACGTCGCCTGCAGCAGGTGCTGGGCAACTACCTGTCCAATGCTGCCAAATTCTCACATCCCGGCGACCTGATTCAGGTGCGCATTCTCGTCGAAGGTGACGAGGTGGAGGTGCAGGTCGTCGATCAGGGCATAGGTATTGCAGAGGATCAACAGCCGCTGCTGTTCCGCAAATTCACCCAGCTCGACAACAGCAATGTACGCCAACGTGGCGGAACCGGTCTGGGACTGGCAATCTGCAAGGAGCTGATCGAGCGCATGCAGGGTCGGGTAGGGGTGCGCTCACAGAGCGGCGCCGGCGCCTGCTTCTGGTTCCGCCTGCCACTATGCCAAACGGCAGCGTAGAGAGGCTGGGTGAACCAGCGCGGCAAACAACCATCAATAGCTAACAGACAGGCAAGACGATGACCGGACTAGAACGCATCATGCACATTGAAGACGACCCGTCCATTCAGGAAGTCGCCCGCGTGGCGCTGGAAGTCGTTGGTGGCTTCAACGTACGCAGTTGTGCGTCCGGCGCTGAAGGGGTTGCTGGCGCCGAGAGCTTCGCTCCGCAGCTGGTGCTACTGGATGTGATGATGCCTGGCATGGATGGCCCGCAAACCCTGGAGAAGCTGCGCGAGCTGCCGTGCATGGACGGCGTGCCCGTTATTTTCATGACCGCCAAGGCGCAGGTTCAAGAGGTTGACGCCTACCGCGCCCTCGGCGCCGCCGGGGTCATCGTAAAACCCTTCGACCCTATGACCCTGCCCGACCAAATTCGCCAGATCTGGGAGCAACAGCATGACTGAAACCAATCCGCTCGGCTCGCAGCTGGCCGCGCTGGAAGCTCGCTTCCGACAACGACTGGACGAGGAGCTTGTCACCCTGGCCCAGTTGTCCGAGCGCCTCAACGACGGTCCGGACACACTCCGCGAGCTGCGCGATCGCCTGCACAAGCTGGCCGGCTCGGCCGGTACCTTTGGCTATGCGGCACTGGGCGACCGTTGCCGCACCCTGGAAGAGCAGGCCCAGGCCGAGCTGGACAGCGGCGCCGCCAAGCCTGACGTGCTGGCCAGCCTGGCCAGCGCCACCGGCCAACTGCATACCCTGCTGCAGCGCAGCGACGCGGAGAGTACATCACCGCAGCCGCTGGACGCGCTCAGCAATCTGGACAGCGAAAACCGACATATCGGCCTGTTGATCGCGGACCGCGCTCTGGGCAGCCAAATGGGGCAGACACTGGACAGCTTTGGCTACTAGGTCAGCCTGTTCAGCACCGCCGACGAGCTGCGTACCGCCGCACCGCTGGATGCACTGATCGTCGACAACAGCCCACCCGGCAGCCGCCTGATGCAAGAACCCGTGTTTCAACAGCCACCCGGCCAGTTGCCACCGCTGCTGATCATCAGCTCGCAGGACACCTTTGCCAGCCGCCTGCAGGCAGTACGCGCCGGTGCCATTGGCTTTTTCACCAAGCCGGTAGACCTGCCCCTGCTGGAGCGCCGGCTGGAACGTGGTTTCAACAACCTGCAGGGCGGCCCCTTCCGCGTGCTTATTGTCGATGACGACGCCGAACTGACCGCCCGCTATCAGCTGGTGCTGAGCAACGCCGGCATGCTGGTGGACAGCGTCGCCGACCCCAACAACCTGCTGGAAAAAATGCACAGCTTCATTCCCGAAGTGGTGCTGATGGACCTCAACATGCCCGAGTACAGCGGCCCCGAGCTGGCTCAGGTGATTCGGCTGGACGATGACTGGCTGCGGGTCCCGATTGTCTATCTCTCGGCCGAAACCAACGCCGATCGGCAAATGTCCGCACTGCTCAAGGCCGGTGACGACTTCATCACCAAACCGATCAGCGACAGCGCGCTGCTGACCACCGTCTACGCGCGCGCCCAGCGCGCCCGCATGGTCAGCGACGCGCTGGCCCGCGACAGCCTGACCGGCCTGCTCAAGCACGCCGATATCAAGGAACAACTTGAAGTCGAGGTCGAGCGGGCGCGACGCTGCAAGGCGCCGGTCAGCGTTGCGATGATTGATATTGACCACTTCAAGGGCGTTAACGACAACTACGGGCACGCCTGTGGCGACAACGTCATCCGCGCACTCTCCAACATGCTGCGCCAGCGTCTGCGCAAGATTGACCGCCTGGGCCGCTACGGTGGCGAGGAATTTGTCGCTGTGCTGCCCGGCTGCAGCAGCGAAGACGCCTATCAGCTGCTGGAAAACATCCGCGAAGCCTTTAATGCCCTGCAGTTTTCTGCCGACGGGCATCAGTTCAATTGCAGCTTCAGCGCCGGCATCAGCGCCTGCGAGGCCGATAGCTGGGCCGACGAGGAACTGCTGGAGCGCGCCGACCGCGCGCTCTACCGCGCCAAACAGAGCGGCCGCAATCGCCTTTGCCTCGATGCCGGAGATGCCGGAGATGCCGGAGATGCCGGAGACGCTAGTTGAACGCGTTGATTGTCGAGGATGACCCCTGGATTGCCGAGCTGCTGCGCCTGATACTCACCGACCTGGACGCCAACCTGCAGATTGAGCACCTCAGCAGCGCGGTGGCCGCGCAGAACTATCTGCGTGGCAACACCATTGACCTACTGATCGCTGATCTCAACCTGCCCGACGGCAACGGCCTGGAGGTAGTGCGCACCGCTGCGCGCCGTGCTCCCAACAGCCTGCGCCTGCTGACAACCACCGATATCAGCCGCCAGCTGGTGCTCGACGCACGCGCCGCCGGCATTACCGATTTCTTTGCCAAGCCCTTTAAGGTCGACGCCCTGCGCGGCCGTCTGGCGCAGCTGCTGCAATGCGACCCGGCCAACGTCAGTGCCAGCGCCAACCTCGGCGACCTGCCCAGCTTTCTGCGTGCCCGTCTGGAGCAGCCGCTGCGACTGGCCTGGAGTTCGCCCGCCCAGCAACAGTTGGCCGCCAGCAGTGCCAAAGAGCTCAACTTCGAGCGCTTCAACGCCCTGGCTGAGGCCGAGCCGATGCTCACCTTGATTGCCCTGAACCGCGCCAACCGTCAGCTGGAGCGCGGACGCGCGACCTGTCTCAGCCTGCAGGCCGTCTGGGAGCGCCTGGGGCCGGCCGATTGCCGTGAACTGGTAGCGCGCCTGGCGCAAGCACGGATTGCACTGGAGCACCCGCTGCTGCAACAGCGGGTCACCGAGTTTGCCAGCCAGCAGCAAGCCCTGAGCGACGCACTCGGACGCCACAGCGCCGAGCAGGCCATTCCTGTCGGCCCGCTGCGGGCGGCCATCAGCTGCAGCCGGCTGGGCGAGCTAGCGGTGATCAGCGCGGTTCAGCACTTTCTCAACTACGGTCAGCAGATTGATGAGAGCAGCCTGGATACCCTGATCAATCAACACGCGGCAGCCTTTGGCAACTGCATCAAAACCCAGCAACAGCTGCCCTTTTTGCTGCGCGAACTCACCGGCTCACTATTCCAGCTGCCCCGTACCGGCCTGCGCAAAGACCGCATCCTGCTGCGCATTGCCGCCCTGGAAACCGGGTTTACACCCGCAGATCCGGACCAACTGCGCCAGCTGCGCCGCCTGATCGGTCTACCGGCCTGAGCAGGCGGACGCCAGCTTGCGGGTCAGCTGCTCGGCACCAGTCGCCTCGCAGCCACTGACGTTCTGCCCGGCCCACAGGGGAGAAAAGGCGCTGCTACCAAGCTGCTCTGCCGCCCCACGCAAGGGCGTGATGGCCGTACCGGCCAGCGGAAAGGGTGGCGGCAAGGCGCTAAGCGGCCCCAGCTCACGCATCACCCGATTGACGATGCCGCGCGCCGCGCCGCCGGAGAACAGGTTAGTCAACGCCGTGTGCTGCGCCGCCTCGCTTTGCAGCGCAGCACGGTGCAGCGCCGTGGTGGTCGCCTCGGCGCAAAGCAGGTAGGCGGTGCCGATTTGCACGCCAGCAGCGCCAAGTTGCATAGCGGCCCGCACGCCATCGGCGTCGGCGATGCCACCAGCGGCAATGACGGGGATATCCAGGGCTCTGACCAGCTGCGGCAGCAGCGCAAAGGTGCCCATCTGCAGGCTCAGATCGGTCGACAGAAAGTGCCCCCGATGCCCACCGGCTTCCAACCCCTGAGCGATCACCGCGTCTGCGCCGTGGGCCTGCAGCCAGCGCCCTTCGGCAACGGTCGTGGCGCTGGACAGCACCTTACCGCCCCAGCCCTTAATGCGCTCGATCATCGCCGCGCCCGGCAAGCCAAAGTGAAAGCTCACCACGGGCGGGCGGTAGGCGCTGATCAACTCCAGCGTGTCGGCGTCGAACGGCCGACGCCCCGCCCCCGGCTTGATCGCCTCGATATCCAGCCCCAGCTCGGCATAGTAGGGCGCCAGCGCGCTACGCCACTGCTGCTCGCGCTGCGCGTCCGCCGGCGGTGTCTGGTGGGCAAAAAAGTTCAGGTTCCAGGGGCCGGCGGCCTCACGCTGAAGCGTCTGCAGCTCAGCCTCTAACGCCTCGGCGCCGAGCATCGCGCAGGGCAGCGAACCCAGTCCGCCAGCGCGGCATACCGCCAACGCCAGCGCGCTATTTTGCACACCGGCCATGGGTGCCTGAATCAAGGGCAAGGTGCTGCCCAGCAGATCGGTCAATGTCATCCAACGTCTCCCATGCGTATTGGCTGTGCAGGGATACTAGACCGCCACAGGGCGCAAAACCAAGGCGCGTGCCTGCCGTGCCGGTTCAGAGTCCGAATACCCGCTGGGCATTGCCCGCCAAAAACAGCCCCTGCGCCTGGTCGTCCAGCCCTAAGTTCTCAAGGCCTTCCAGCGCCTTGGCAGGCGGGATCATCGGGTAGTTGGTGCCAAACAGCACCTTGCTGCGGCCGTGCCCGCGCATGAACTCGATCAGCTGCGGCGGGTAGCGCCGCACCGTGTAGGCAGAGGTGTCGATAAACAGGTTTTCATGCTTGGTGGCCACCGCGATAGCTTCATCGGTCCAGGGATAACCAATGTGGCCGGCAACAATTTTCAGCTCCGGAAAATCGAGCGCTACCTGATCCAGATAGATCGGCCGGCCAACCTCCGATGGCATCAATGGCCCCGTATGACCGATCTGCGTGCAGAACGGAATGCCCAGTTCACAGCAGGCCACATAGACCGGATAGAAGCGACGGTCCGTCGGCGGCACCTCCCACAACCAGGGCAACACGCGGATCGCCTTGAAGCCCAACTCCTGCACGCAGCGGCGCACCTCGCGCACCGCCTCCATCGGCCGGCTGATATCCACCGAACCAACGCCAATCAACCGCTCTGGCGCCTGGGCTACAAACTCGGCTACCTCATCGTTGGAAATCATCACGTTACGCGGCGCGTACCAAGCGCTGATCAGGGCCTGGTCAACCTGTCCGGCCTGCATTGCATCCAGGGTGGCAGACAAGGGGATCGCCTCCTCGGGGATGCTCCGGCGGGTCCAGCGGCGCAGGGACTCGAACATCGGGTCCTGCGAGTGACGCAGGGTGGGGTGTTGCGCCCAGGCATCAATGATCATCAGTGTTCTCCTCGATAGACGGCAGCAGGGCCCGACACGCGCAGGCAATCAGCTCCGCTGCATAGGTATGCGGCGGCTGGGCAGTACGCCCGGACAGCCAACCACGACAGAATATTTGCGCCGGCCCGATCAACTGGCTGAACAACACTGGCGCCGGCAGCGCTAGCAGTGTGCCCGCGCCGCTATGCCGCGCTTGCCAGGCGGCCAGGGCATCAGCCAGCGCGGCATTTTCCTGGGCCTGCCGATCGCGAATAGCCTCAAGCCACTCGCCACGCAACTGGTTGAACAGAAAAGACGCTTGTAGCCGCTCATTCACTACCCAGTCCAGATGCGCGCTGATCAGCGCCGCTATACCGGCCCGCGCCGAATCTGCCCCGCCCAGCGCCTGCAACAGCGCAGCGTGGTAATTGGCAATGGCGTTCAGATACAGCTCACCGGCTAGCGCTTCCTTGGACGCAAAACAGTGAAAGAAACTACCGTTCGATACCTCCGCCTGCTGGCGAATCGCGGCCACGGTGGCCTGCTCATAGCCCCGCTCGACGATGATCTCGAGACCCGCCACCAACAACTGATCACGCGCGCTCATGTGTCTTCCTTTTACCAACTAGAGCAACACTCTAGATCATTACTCCAACCCAGGTAAAGCACTGATAAGGAGGTGCCCGCGCTGCCGCGGGGAACATGACCACGCCAGCCGCGGTCACACCACTATCCCTTCAACGCGCAACCGGAGACTCGCATGCACACGACAAACGACGACACGCCAATCCCCGCGATGGGCCTGGGCACCTTCCGTCTCAAGGGTGAAGACGCCTACAACGCGGTGCGCACGGCTCTCAAGCTCGGTTATCGCCATATCGATACCGCGCAGATCTACGGCAACGAGCAGGATGTGGGCCGCGCCATCGCCGACAGCGGGGTGCCGCGCGAGGAGCTGTTTGTCACCACCAAGATCTGGACCGATCACTTTGCCGAGGGCAAGCTGATCCCCAGTCTGCGCGAGAGTCTGGACAAGCTGCAGCTGGAGCAAGTAGACCTGACCCTGATCCACTGGCCTTCGCCCGGTGGCAACGTGCCGATGCAGGTGTATCTGGGGCAACTGATGGACGCGCGCGAGCAGGGCCTGACGCGACTGACCGGGGTGTCCAACTTCACCATCGACTTGCTCAACGAGGCCTTTGAACTGGTCGGGCCGGACAATATCGCGACCAATCAGGTGGAGATTCACCCCTTCCTGCAGAACCGCAAACTGGTGGAATTTGCCCGTGAAGAGGGCCTGCACCTGACCGCCTACATGCCGCTGGCGGTCGGCAAGGTCATGCAGGATGAGACCCTGGACCGCATCGCCGAAGAGCACGGCGCTACGCCGCCGCAGGTCGCCATGGCCTGGCTGATGCAGCAGGGCATCGCGGTGATCCCCTCATCCACCAAGCGTCTGCATCTGGAGAGCAACCTGGCAGCCGACCGCGTGCGACTGAGCGCCGATGACCTCAACTTTATCGAGCGGCTGGACGCCGGCGGGCGTATCGCCAACCCCGACTTTGCGCCGGAGTGGGACTAGCTCAGACCTAATCCGCCAACGCCGGCAGATCGCGAAACAACGCCAACGCCTCGGGATTGGCCAGGGCGTCGGTGTTTTTCACCGGCAGACCGTGCACCACGTTGCGCACCGCCAGTTCGACGATCTTGCCGCTGCGCGTGCGCGGGATATCGCTGACCGCGATGATCTTCGCCGGTACATGCCGCGGAGTGGCGTTGGCGCGGATGACCTGGCGGATCTCGGCTTCCAGCGCCGCATCCAGCGTCACACCGTCGCGCAGGCGCACAAACAGCACCACCCGCACATCGCCCTGCCACTGCTGGCCGATGGCGAGTGATTCCAGCACCGCTTCGACCTTCTCGACCTGCCGGTAGATTTCCGCGGTGCCGATACGCACACCACCCGGGTTGAGCACCGCGTCCGAGCGGCCGTGGATGATCAGCCCGCCGTGCGGCGTCTCTTCAGCGTAATCGCCGTGCGCCCAGACGCCGGGGAAGCGTTCGAAGTAGGCGGCGCTGAAGCGGCTGCCGTCTTCGTCCTTCCAGAAGCCCAGCGGCATGGACGGGAAGGGTTTGCTGCAGACCAATTCGCCCTTGCCTTCACTGAGTCGCTGGCCTTCGTCATCCCACACCTCAACCGCCATGCCCAGGCCCGTGCACTGCAGCTCACCACGCCAGACCGGTGCGGTCGGGTTGCCGAGGGCAAAGCAGGAGACAATGTCGGTACCGCCGGAAATCGACGACAGGCACAGGTCCGGTTTGAAGTAGCGGTAAACGTAATCGAAGCCTTCGTGCGCCAGCGGTGAGCCGGTCGACAGCACCGCCTTCAGGCGGCTCAGTTGGTGGCTGCGGTTGGGCTCGACCCCGGCCTTTTCCAGCGCGGCGAGATACTTGGCGCTGGTGCCGAATACGCTGATGACTTCCGCGTCGATCAGGTCGATCAGCCGCTCGGCAGAGGGCTCGAACGGTGAGCCGTCATACAGCACCAGCGTCGCACCCAGCGCCAGCCCGGAGACCAGCCAGTTCCACATCATCCAGCCGCAGGTGGTGAAGTAGAACAGCACGTCCTCACTGCCCAGATCGGTGTGCAGGCCGTGCTCCTTCAGGTGCTGCAGCAGGGTGCCGCCAGCGCCGTGGACGATGCACTTGGGCACCCCGGTGGTGCCGCTGGAATACAGGATGTAGAGCGGCTGGGCAAAGGGCAGGGCGGTGAACGCCGGGCTGCCGGCCGGCTGGCTGACGTGGTCCCAGTGAGCGGTCGATACAACGGATTCGAAATCCGTTACACGGGCGTCAACGCCGCCGTAAGGCACCATGATCAGCTGCTGCAGGCCGCTCAGTTGCGGCAGGATTTCCGCCAGCTTGCTGCTCATGTCCAGCTGCTTGCCGGCGTAGCGATAGCCGCTGCAGGCAATCAGCACCCGCGGCTCGATCTGGCCGAAGCGGTCGACCACGCCCTGTGCGCCAAAATCCGGCGAGCAGGATGACCAGACCGCGCCAATACTGGCCGCCGCCAGCATACCGACCACGGTCTGCCAGGTATTGGGCATCAGCGCCGCAACACGGTCGCCGGGCTGCACACCAAGCGCCAGCAAATGCTGCTGCAGCCCGGCCACCCGCGCGGCCAGCTCGGCGTAGCTCAGCTGTTCACGCTGACCGTCTTCGCTGATCGCCACCAGCGCCGGATGCTCATCGCGGCGGCGCAGCAGGTGAGCGGCAACATTCAGCTCGGCACCGGCAAACCACTGCGCGCCGGGCATGGCATCCGGGTTGTCCAGCACCCGCGTGTGCGGCGCGCTGAAGTCCACCGCAAAGAAGTCGGCCACCGCCTGCCAGAAATCGGCAACCGCGCTGACGCTCCACTGATGCAGCGCGGCGTAATCGGCCAGTGCCAGAGCGTGGCGCTGATTAACGAAGCGCCGGAAGGCATCCATCCGGCTGGCCGCAACCCGCTCGGGCGCCGGCCGCCACAAGGGTTCGCTCATGCCTGCTCCCGCGCCAGCAAGGCCCGCGCCACCCGCGAGCCGTTGGTTTTACCCAGCACGTTGCAGATGTGCTGACCGGCCTGCACCAGCGCGGCCATATCGACGCCCGTCTCGATCCCCAGCCCGTTGAGCAGGTAGAGCACGTCTTCGCTGGCGACGTTGCCGGTCGCGCCCTTGGCATACGGGCAACCACCCAGCCCGGCGACCGAGCTGTCGAACACTGCCACGCCTTCCAGCAGGCTGGCGTGAATGTTCGCCAGCGCCTGCCCGTAGGTATCGTGAAAATGCCCGGCCAGCAGGCTGCGATCGATGTCGCGGCCAACCACCTCGATCAGCCGTCGGGTATCGCCGGCGGTGCCGACGCCGATGGTGTCGCCGAGCGACACCTCGTAGCAGCCGCTGTCGAGCAGCTCGCGGGCAATCGCCGCCACCTGCTCCGGCGCCACGTCACCATCAATCGGGCAACCGAGCACGCAGGAGATATAACCGCGCACCCGCACGCCGTGCTCCTTGGCCGCCGCCATAATCGGTTCAAAGCGCTGCAGGCTCTCGGCAATCGAGCAGTTGATGTTCTTCTGGGAAAACCCCTCGCTGGCCGCGGCAAACACCGCCACTTCCTTCACCCCAGCCTCCAACGCGCCTTCAAACCCCTTGAGATTGGGCGCCAGCGCCGCGTAGGTCACGCCGGGTTTTTGCTGGATGGCGGCAAACACCTCGGCGGAGCCTGCCATCTGCGGCACCCACTTGGGCGAGACGAAGCTGCCAACTTCGATATAACGCAGCCCGGCAGCGCTCAGGTCATCAACCAGACGCACCTTGTCGGCGACGCTGATCGGCTGTTTTTCATTTTGCAGGCCATCGCGCGGGCCCACTTCGACCAGTCGCACCTGTTGCGGCATGCTCATGCCGTTGCCTCCTCAGCAAGCGGTTGCAGCGCCACCAGCACCCGGCCTTCTTCGACCAGATC
>CERX01031292.1_pt1 | contig 23777 bp, 23 predicted proteins | sample 350251 | NCBI WGS metagenome assembly CERX01 (sample SAMEA2621044, study PRJEB7988) | marine metagenome | biome: marine biome (ENVO:00000447); feature: deep chlorophyll maximum layer (ENVO:xxxxxxxx); material: "saline water (ENVO:00002010), including plankton (ENVO:xxxxxxxx)" | depth 50 m
ATGGTTGTTCGTCAGCCGCTTGAGCTGACCGAGAGCACCGAGAAGTTCGACGTGTACGTTACCGTCAGCGGCGGTGGTATCTCCGGTCAGGCCGGCGCTATCCGCCACGGCATCACTCGTGCCCTGATGGAGTACGACGAGACTCTGCGCAGCGAACTGCGTAAAGCGGGCTACGTTACCCGTGACGCTCGTGAAGTTGAGCGTAAGAAAGTGGGTCTGCGTAAAGCGCGTAAGCGTCCGCAATACTCCAAGCGTTAATCTTCGATTGCGCTGCAAAACGCCCGGGCTCCGGAAGGAGTGCCGGGCGTTTTCGTGTCTGCGGCAAGATGTCGCGTGATCTATTATGCTTTGCAAGTCCCTGAATGGCGGGGAATTCGGTATAGTGTCGGCCTTCTTGGGAGTGGGATATCACCTTGTCAAAAAAGGGGTTTTTCATTACCATCTGATTCATTTTGTGCAGGCTGTTCAACTTTGAAAAGGCCTTGTAAAAAGGTCAGAAATTAGCTGATGGGAGACGACTGGATGAGTAATGACGGCGTGAATAATGGCCGGCGTCGCTTCCTGGTGGCCGCCACGAGTGTGGTCGGTGCCGCCGGAGCAGTGGGGGCCGCAACCCCCTTCGTGGGGGCTTGGTTCCCCAGCGCCCGAGCCAAGGCGGCAGGTGCGCCGGTGAAGGTAAATATCAGCAAGATCGAGCTGGGGCAGCAGATCGTAGTGGAATGGCGCGGTCAGCCCGTGTTCGTTTCCCATCGTACGCCCGAGGCCATCGCGCTGCTGGATGAAACCGACTCCATCGTTGCGGATCCTCAGTCCGAGGCGTCAAACCAGCCGGAATACGTTGATGGCAAGACGCGCGCCATCAAGCCTGAGATTCTGGTGGTGATGGGTGTTTGTACGCACCTGGGTTGCTCCCCGCTATTCAAGCCGGAAGTGGCAGCCGCCGACATGGGCGCTGACTGGAAGGGTGGCTATTTCTGCCCTTGTCACGGTTCCCACTATGACATGTCCGGTCGTGTCCACAAGGGGCAGCCTGCGCCTCTGAACCTGCCGGTTCCGCCATATTCTTATGAGACTGATGACGTGATCGTGGTCGGCGTGGATCAGGAGAGCGCGTGATGAACAAACTGATGCAGTGGGTCAACGAGCGGATGTCCGTCACTCAGGTGATGGAAGATCACCTGACCAAATACTACGCTCCCAAGAACTTCAACTTCTTCTATTTCTTCGGCTCGCTGGCCATGCTGGTGCTGGTAAACCAGCTGGTTACCGGTATCTGGCTGACCATGAGCTACGAGCCGTCTGCTGATGGCGCCTTTGCTTCCGTCGAGTACATCATGCGTGATGTCGAGTACGGCTGGCTGCTGCGCTACCTGCACTCTACCGGCGCCTCGGCGTTCTTCGTCGTCATCTACCTGCACATGTTGCGCGGCCTGATGTACGGCTCCTACCAGAAGCCGCGTGAGCTGATCTGGCTGTTCGGTATGCTGATCTACTTGGTGCTGATGGGTGAGGCCTTTATGGGCTACCTGCTGCCCTGGGGTCAGATGTCCTACTGGGGTGCCCAGGTAATCATCTCGCTGTTCGGTGCCATTCCGTTCATCGGTCCGGATCTGGCCCAGTGGGTGCGTGGTGACTTCCTGATCTCCGGTATCACTCTGAACCGCTTCTTCGCACTGCACGTTATTGCGCTGCCGATCGTGTTGCTGGGTCTGGTTGTGCTGCACATCATTGCGCTGCACGAGGTTGGCTCCAACAACCCTGACGGTATCGATATCAAGAAGTACAAGGACGAGAACGGCAAGCCGCTGGACGGCATCGCCTTCCACCCTTACTACACCGTCAAGGACATTGTCGGCGTGGTGGTCTTCCTGTTCGTGTTCTGCTCCATCGTGTTCTTCTTCCCGGAGATGGGTGGTTACTTCCTGGAGAAGCCGAACTTCGAAATCGCTAACCAGCTGAAGACGCCTGACCACATTGCCCCGGTTTGGTACTTCACGCCGTTCTACGCGATCTTGCGCGCTGTTCCCTCCATTGCAGGCTCTGCCTTCCCGGGCGTTCTGGCGATGGGTGCAGCAATCGCGATTCTGTTTGTGTTGCCCTGGCTGGACCGTAGCCCGGTTCGCTCCATTCGCTACAAAGGCTGGATGAGCAAACTGTGGCTGGTGATCTTCTGTGTCTGCTTCGTCGTGCTGGGTGTGTTGGGTGCCATCCCGTCTACACCGATTCGCACGCTGCTGTCCCAGATTTGCACCGTTCTGTATTTCGCCTTCTTCTTCCTGATGCCGTTCTACACCCGGATGGAGAAGACCAAACCGGTTCCGGAGAGGGTTACTGGATAATGAAAAAACAACTGATTGCCCTGATGTTTGCACTGGTACCGGCATTGGCTTCGGCCGCCGGTGGCAGTGGCTACCACTTGGATGAGGCCAACATCGACCTGACTGACAAGGCCGCTCTGCAGGATGGTGCGCGTACCTTCGTCAACTACTGCATGGGTTGTCACGCCGCGCAGTACCAGCGCTATGAGCGTGTGGCGACTGATCTGGGTATCCCGGAACAGCTGATGCTGGATAACCTGGTCTTCACTGAGGGCGCCCTGATCGGTGACCACATGAAGAACGGCATGCGTGGTGAGGATGCCAAGAAGTGGTTTGGTGCGGCGCCGCCGGATCTGACCCTTGTGGCGCGTGTACGCGGTACCGACTGGCTGTATACCTACCTGCGTACCTTCTACGAAGACCCCTCGCGTCCGCTGGGTGCCAACAACAAGGTGTTCCCGAACGTGGGTATGCCGAACGTGCTGGCCGAGCTGCAGGGTCGCCAAGTGATCGGCTGCAAGGCAATGCCGGTGAAGGATGAGCACGGCAATATCATGCGTGACACCCTGAGCGGCGACATCATCAAGGATGAGCAGTGTGATGTGCTGACTGTTGTGCCGGACACCGGCACCCAGACTGAGGAAGAGTTCGATACCACGGTGCGTAACCTGGTGACCTTCCTGGCCTACTCGGCAGACCCGATCAAGCTCGAACGCCATCGTATCGGTGTCTATGTGCTGTTGTACCTGGCCTTCCTGTTCGTGTTCGCTTACTTGCTCAAGCGCGAATACTGGCGGGATGTCCATTGATCACCCTGTCTGTTTAGTGATCACTGCGCGCCCCTTGAGGGCGCGCAGTCGTTTCTGGGGTATAATGGCCGTTCGTGCGCGCGGGCCCGTCCCCGCGCTTGTTTATTTTGGGCGCCATGCAGGGTGCCTGCCGCAGTCCTTAGAAGGATGAGGGTCGAAATATGGGCGTTACCGCCAACAAGCGTTCTTCCATGGCGTTTTTCTCTGACCCGCTGGATCACTACTGCCATCGGGTCAGGATTGTGCTGGCGGAAAAGGGCGTCACCGTCGATGTAGTCGATGTTGAGCCTGGTGATTACCCCCAGGAGCTGGCCGAGAACAATCCTTACAACAGCGTTCCCACGCTGCTTGATCGTGACCTTGTGCTCTACGAGCCAAATATCATGATGGAGTATCTGGACGAGCGCTTCCCGCACCCGCCGCTGCTGCCGGTTTACCCGGTGGCGCGCGCCAACAGCCGGTTGCTGATGTATCGCGTGCAGCGCGATTGGTGTCGTCTGGTGGATATCATTGTTGACCCCAAGAGTGCTAGCGCCGAGGTGACTCGGGCGCGCAAGGAGTTGCGCGAAAGTCTGACCGGCGTTGCGCCGGTATTCGCTGAGATGCCGTTTTTCATGAGCGAGGAGTTCAGTCTGGTGGACTGCTGCATCGCCCCGATCCTTTGGCGTTTGCCGCAGTTGGGCGTAGAGCTGCCCAAGCAGGCCAAGCCGCTGCAGGATTACATGGAGCGCATCTTCCAGCGTGAGGGCTTTATCGCCAGTTTGTCGCCGGCCGAGCGGGACATGCAGTAAATCCATCTGAATTCGGGAGGAAACAGGCATGACCGAGATGAATTCCAGTCGGCCCTACCTGGTACGTGCGCTGTACGAGTGGATTCTTGATAATCAGTGCACCCCCTACCTGCTGGTCAATGCCGAGTACCGCGATACGGCGGTACCGGCTGGCTTCGTCGAAGATGGCCAGATCGTGTTGAACCTGTCGCCCAGTGCCGTGCGTCAGCTGGATATGGATAACGACCGTATCTGTTTTGACGGACGCTTCGGTGGTGTTGCTCAGCAGGTGTGGATACCTGTTGGGGCGGTAATGGCGATTTACGCCCGTGAGAACGGGCAGGGCATGGTGTTTGAGCTTGAGCCCAGCTCTCCGCCGCCAGAAGATGGCCCGGGCGAGGACGAGGTGCGCGAATCGGCGCCGGCGCGTCCCGAGGGTCGCCCGTCTCTGAAAGTGGTTAAGTAACCATTGCCACCAACAAAAACGCCCCGCAGTTGCGGGGCGTTTTTGTTGGTGGGGTGGCGCGGCGTCAGTCGAGGTATTCGAACAGTTTGACGATGCGCTGCACGCCGCCAATCTGCTGAGCCTGCTGTACCGCCAGGTCGGCCTCCTGGTGGCTAACCAGGCCCATCAGGTAGACCACGCCAGCCTCGGTGACGACCTTGATGCGGCTGCCGGGGATGGTGCCGTCGGTCAGCAGGCGCGCCTTCAGGTTGGCGGTGATCAGGCCGTCCTGATTGCGTGCCAGTAGTGACAGGCGAGAGCCGGCGGTGAGCTCGTTATGTACCACCTTGACCCGTTGCACTTGCTTGGCGGCTTCACCAGCGCGGGCAATCAGGTCGCCACGCGGCACTTGGCCGGCGAGTAACACCACGCCGTTGTAGCTGGTGACAACAATCCGGCCTTCCGATTCGATGGCGGTGTCAGCCTTGTTGACGTTGACCGCCACCTTGGTTTCGATCAGCTGGTCGTCGATCGTGCTGCCAAAGGTGCGGGTGCCGTGATTGTCTTCAATGGGGGTGTCGCGGGTGGCGGTCAGTACGCTGCTGCAGCTGGCCAATACTAGCGACAGGGCGATGACGGAGGCGCGGATCATTCTTCACTCCCGAACAGTTGACGATCGATCAGGTCGCACAGGCAGTGGATCGCCAGCAGGTGCACTTCCTGAATACGGGCGGTGGAACGCGCGGGTACGCGGATTTCCACGTCTTCGGGCAGCAGCAGAGAGGCCATGGCGCCGCCGTCTCGGCCGGTCAGTGCAACAACCTGCATTTCGCGGTCGTGGGCGGCCTGGATGGCCTGCATGACGTTGCCTGAGTTGCCGCTGGTGGAGATGGCCAGCAGTACGTCGCCAGGTTGCCCTAGCGCACGGATCTGCTTGGAGAACACTTCCTGGTAGCTGTAGTCGTTGGCAATCGAGGTGATGGTGGAGCTGTCGGTGGTCAGGGCGATGGCGGGCAAGCTTGGACGCTCGCGCTCAAAACGGTTGAGCAGCTCGGATGAGAAGTGCTGTGAATCGCCGGCCGAGCCGCCGTTGCCGCAGCTGAGGATCTTGCCCTCGTTGAGCAGGGCGTTGACCATCAACTGGCTGGCCTGTTCGATGCTGGGGCAAAGCACGTCCATTGCGCGGGTTTTGGTTTCGATGCTGTCGGTGAACAGCTGTCTGATGCGGTGTTGCATATCCATGGGAAAACTCGCTAGCAAGTGAAAGCTTCTCGGATCCAGGTATAGGACGAGGGATCCGCGGGGTTGCCTTCGGCGGCAACGACGTCGAAGCGGCACGGGCGGTTGGCCAGGCGGGGATGGGTCAGCAGGAAATGTTCGGCGGCGCGAATGACGCGCTGCTGCTTACTGCGTCCGACGCTCTCTGCTGCACTGCCCCAGCGGTCCTGCTGCCGGTAGCGCACTTCGACAAATACTACTGTATCGCCGTCGCGCATGACCAGATCAAGCTCGCCCTGCCGACAGCGGTGATTGCGCGCCAGACAACTTAGACCGGCCTGACGCAGAATTTGTTCAGCCATGCGTTCAGCCTGATTGCCTGTTTTCTGCCTGCTGGTCAGGCGCAGCATCAGAACGCGTTGGACCCGTCTTCGGTTGCGGGCTGCAGTACCCCGTTCTGGATTTCACCCCACGACAGCTCGCGTTGAATGCGGCCGCCCTGGTCCAATGACAGGGTGCCGGTCGCGCCTTCAATACGGGTTTCCGGGTATTGGCGCATCTGCGGCAGGCGAGCAAAGATGCGCTGGGTGTCGACGCCCATCGCGTACAAGCGCCCGAGTGCCCCGCCGGCTTGCGGCCAGTTGCCAGTGACAGCACCGTACAGCGGGTCGTTGTGGTCGAGCAGCCAGGGAATTTCTGCAATCAGCAGACCTTCCAGGTCGGCGTTCTGCAGGCCGCTCGGGTCAATCTGGTAGGCGTGCGAGGTGGCGTAGACCGGCAGCTCCGCAGCGTACTGGAAGGCCAGTGTGGGCTTGATCTGACGTGCCTGCAGTGGCGTGGCTGCAAGGAACAGGGCGTCCAGGTCTTGGCGTGGGGTGGGCTGCGCCATCACGCTGCCGAGGATGCCCTGGACGCGATTGGCACGGCGCTCGCTTTGTTGGATTTTCAACAGCTCGCCCATCTGGTTTGCGACGGCGGCGGGCTGATCGACCAGCTCCTGACCGAGAATGCTGCCACCCATGGCTTCCCACTCGCTGATGAAGGCGCGGCTGGCGCGCTGGCTCCAGTCGTCGTGAGTGCTGAGTGTAGCCATCCGGCGGTGCCCGTCGTTCCAGGCGCGTTGGGCGGCCGAACGGGCCTCGTCTTCAGGGGCGAGGCCGAACTGGTAAAAGCTGCTGCCACCTGCAGGCTGCTCGGCATAGTTGAGCGCCAGGGTGGGCAGAGGCAGCTGTGGCTGGCTGGCCAGCTGTGCGACCTTGTCTTTTTCCAGGGGGCCGATCATCCATTGCACGCCATCGCGCTGCGCCTGGTTCAGGGCGTCGATCACCTGGGCGTACTGGGTGCTGTCGTAGAGGGTTACCTGCGGCTGCTCCAGGCCTTCGCTTTGCGCCTGGTATTGGGCTGCAAGGAAGCCGTCGCGCAGGGCTTGGGCGGCTCCGCTCAAGGGGCCGTTGAAGGGCAGTAGCAGGCCAATGTGCGTTGGCCGGCTGGCATGCAGTGATTCGATTTGCTGAACCGGCTCGGGCAGCTGTGCGGCGGCCGGATGATTGGGGTGCTCGTCTTTCCAGGCATTCAGCGCGCGGATCTGCAGGTCCAGGTTGCGCTCGGTGCGGGTGATGAGTGCCAGCTCCAGCCAGCCAGCATAGTCGCCGCTGGCACCTTGTGCAGCCTGCTGCAGGGCGGCCGTGTCGGCGCTGCTGAGGCTCTCCCAGATAGCCTGGCGATTGTTGGCTTGGCGGCTGGCGGGCAGCAGTGCGTCAATGTAAACGCGCTCGCGAGCGGATTCGATGGGGCGGTCGTTCGCCTCCAGAATATCGGCACGCAGTTGCTGGATGCGCAGCTGTTCCTCTACCGGGCGCATATCCAGTTGCTGTAGCGAGTTGTGCTGGATGGCACGCAGGGCGCCGCTGGTATCGCCGAGGGACAGTGCGCTGGTGGCCTGCAGCTCGCTGAAGCGAATCTGCTGGTCGGTCGGCAGGTCGCTCTGCGGGATACGCTGGAGGATCTGCTGTGCCTGCTCTGGGTTACCGGCATTGAGCGCGGTCTGGGCGGCGTGCAGGCGCAGCAGGTTGGCCTCGGCGCCTTCGCTGCGGTCCGCGTCCTTGAGAATCTCGTCTACCGAGGCCTGCGGTGTGCGGGGCAGCTCGTCGAGACTCTGCGGTCCGGAGGCGCAGCCGGCCAGTAGCGCGGACAGGGTCAGGGCGAGGGCGGACAGGCGAAGCGTGCGAGGCATGCGGAGGGTATCCTTACGTGCGAGCAGAGCGGACGGGTGATTGGCGCTATTGTAGCCGTGGCGCCGTGCAATCTCCAAGGCAAGCGGCAGTGCTCTGGTGCCTGCTGTACAATGCGTCACACATTATTACCGAGAATCGCCATGACCATCGCTGCCGGCACCCTGTTTGTGGTTGCCACCCCCATCGGCAATTTGCAGGATCTGACCCCGCGTGCGCTGCAGGTTTTGCGGGAGGTGAGTCTGATTGCTGCCGAGGATACGCGCCATAGCGCACGTCTGATGCAGCACTTCGGCATCAACACGCCAATGACCGCCTGTCACGACCATAACGAGCGCGACAAGGGGCAGCGTCTGGTCGAGCGCCTGCTGGCGGGTGAAAGTCTGGCGTTGATCTCCGATGCTGGTACGCCGCTGATCTCCGACCCAGGCTATCATCTGGTGCGCCAGGCTCGCGAAGCTGGGATACGCGTCTCACCGGTGCCTGGCGCCTGTGCATTGATTGCTGCGTTGAGCGCCGCCGGGATGCCTTCTGATCGGTTTGCTTTTGAGGGTTTTTTGCCGGCCAAGGCGCACGGGCGGCAGCAGCGCCTGCAGGCGTTGCAAGGTGAGCAGCGCACCTGGCTGGTGTATGAGGCGCCGCACCGTTTGTTGGAGTGCCTGCAAGATATGCAGAAAGTGCTGGGTGGCGAGCGTCGAGTGCTGCTGGCTCGTGAGCTGACCAAAACCTTCGAGACCCTGCACGCGGCGCCGTTGGCCGAGTTGGTAGCCTGGGTAGCGGCAGACAGCGATCAGCAGCGCGGTGAGTGTGTGCTGGTGGTTGAAGGGGCGCCGGAGCCGGAAGCGGATGAGGTCAGTGCGCAAACCCTGCACATACTGGATTTGCTGCTGGCCGAGCTGCCTGTCAAGCGCGCCGCCCGGCTGGCGGCCGAGATTACCGGTGCGCGCAAGAACCAGTTGTACCAGATCGCGCTGGAGCGCGATGGCAACACGTCGCGTTGACGGGCGTGGCGCCTGCCGCTAATCTTGCCGCCGAGAGTTGGCCGGGCAGTCGCTGTGGTGGTGCGTAAGCACTGTCATGGAGGAAAGTCCGGGCTCCAAAGGGTAGAGTGCCAGGTAACGCCTGGGAGGCGCGAGCCTACGGAAAGTGCAGCAGAAAGCAAACCGCCTAAGCGCGCAAGCGCCGGTAAGGGTGAAAAGGTGCGGTAAGAGCGCACCGCGCAGCTGGTAACAGTCTGTGGCGTGGTAAACCCCACTCGGAGCAAGACCAAATAGGAATCCGTTGGTGTGACCCGCACTGGATTCGGGTAGGTTGCTAGAGGTTGTCAGTGATGGCGATCCCAGAGGAATGACTGTCCTCGACAGAACCCGGCTTACAGGCCAACTCTTAATTTCTTTCCTATGTGACATCCTTCGCTTTTAGAGCAAAAAAATCTTATTCCTCACAATTCACTTTAAGTTGTGGGGCGATCTTTTTGCTTTGGCTGTTTTTTGTCCTTCCATACATCCCCGCTTTGCATCCCGATTCCTGACAAATAGCGCTAAACCACTGCTGCGCAAGGGTTTTTTCCTCTGTGCGGCTATTGACGCTGTATGGGCTCATTTCTATAGTGTCGCAAAGTGGTGTGAAGTGGGTCGAAGTGGGAAATTTTGGCGCTTCGGCCACCAATCAAAGGAAAAGGACTGCAACGTGTTTCGCGGAGCCAATGCCATCAATCTCGACGCCAAAGGGCGACTCGCGGTGCCAGCGCGCTACCGCGACCGCCTGTTGGAGTCGTGTGGCGGGCAATTGGTCGCGACTATTGCGCTGGAAGAGCGCTGCCTGTGGATCTACCCACTGCACGAATGGGAAGTGGTCGAAGAGCAGCTGCGCAAGGCGCCGAACATGAATCCTGCGGTCAAGCGCCTGCAGCGTCTGCTGATTGGTAACGCCAACGATCTGGAGCTGGACAGCAACGGTCGCTTTGTTATTCCGCCGCTGCTGCGTGAGCACGCCGGGCTGGACAAGAAAGTCATGCTGGTCGGGCAAATCAATAAATTCGAGCTCTGGAGTGAAGAAGCCTGGACGGCTACCACCAGTGCCTATCTGGACGAATCGCAGGAACCCGGTGAACTGCCGGAACAACTGCATTCGCTGAGTCTATGAGCGCCGCTACCGGTTATTCACATATCAGCGTACTGCTGAACGAGGCGCTTGATGGTTTGGCTATTCAAGCTGACGGCCTTTATATCGACGGAACTTTCGGGCGCGGCGGGCATAGCCGCGCGCTGCTTGCGCAGCTCGGGCCGGAGGGCAGGCTCATCGCCTTCGATAAAGATCCGGAGGCCATTCGGGTTGGCGACCAGCTAGCGGCCGAAGACGGCCGCTTTGTCGTTGTACAGCGCACCTTTGCCGAGATGGCCGACGAGCTTCGCGCGCGCGGTCTGGCCGGGCAAGTTCAGGGCGTTCTGCTGGATCTGGGCGTGTCGTCGCCGCAGCTCGATGATCCGACGCGCGGCTTCAGTTTTCTCAATGACGGCCCGCTGGATATGCGCATGAACCCCTCCGCCGGCCAGAGCGCCGCCGACTGGATCAACAGCGCCAGTGAGTCCGACATTGCCACTGTGCTTAAAGAGTACGGTGAAGAGCGTTTTGCCAAGCGTATGGCGCGCGCCGTTGTCGCTCGCCGCGCTGAGCAGCCGTTTACCCGCACCGCTGACCTTGCTGCGGTCATCAAGGAAGCTAACCCCGCGTGGGAGAAGGGTAAGCACCCGGCCACCCGCGCGTTTCAAGGTATTCGTATCTTTATTAACCGCGAGCTGGACGATTTGGCTGACGGCCTGCGTGCGGCGCTTGATGTGCTGGCACCTGGCGGCCGGCTGGCGGTGATCAGCTTTCACTCGCTCGAAGACCGCATGGTCAAGCAGTACATGCGTCGTGAAGCCAAGGGTGCGCCGATTCCGCGCGACTTGCCCATTCGCGATATCGACATCCCGGTATCCATCAACCTGGTGGGCAAGGCGATCAAGCCGAGCGCCGCTGAGGTGGATGCCAACCCCCGTGCTCGCAGCGCCGTGCTGCGCGTAGCGGAGAAACGTTGATGACCGCCCCGGCGCCGCAATCTCGCCGTTCCGGCCTGCCAACTGGCAGCGGCTGGCTGTTGCTGGTCGCTGTGCTGGTGATTGTCAGCGCGCTGGCTGTTTCTTTCAGTGCGCATTGGAGTCGCCAGTTGCTGAACGAGCTGGCTACGGAAATGGATGTGCGCGAGAAGGCGCAGGCTGAGTGGGGGCGACTGGTGCTGGAGCAAAGCACCTGGACCGCGTATAGCCGCATCGAACGTATCGCTACCGATCAGCTCGGCATGAAGGTGCCGGAGCCGAGCGATGTGATTTTGGTGCAGCCATGAAAAAGTTTGCCTTCAAAGCCAACGGCAGCCTTTATCCCTGGCGTTTTCGCCTGGTGATCGGTGTTCTGGGTCTGTGCTGCGTGGCAGTGGCCTGGCGCATTACCGAGCTGCACGTATTGGATGAGGGTTTTCTCAAGAGCCAAGGCGACAAGCGCAGTGTGCGTCATGTGCCGATCCCTGCTCACCGTGGACAGATCACCGATCGCAATGGCGAGCCGCTGGCAATCAGCACGCCGGTGCTGACCATTTGGGCCAACCCGTCGCAGCTGATCGATCAGCAGTCGCACTGGCCGGCGCTGGCCGCCGCGCTGGGAACCGACCTGTCCACCTTCAGCGAGCGCCTCAAGGCCAATGCCGACAAGGAATTCATCTACCTGCGTCGTCGCATGACACCGGCAGACGGCGAGGCCGTGATGGCGCTGGATGTGCACGGCGTTTACAGCATCGAAGAATACCGCCGCTTCTACCCTGCCGGTGAGGTTGCAGCGCATCTGGTTGGTTTTACCAACGTGGATGAGCAGGGGCAGGAAGGTCTCGAACTGGCCTACGATCAATGGCTGCAGGGCGTGCCGGGCAAACGGCAGGTGCTGCAGGATCGCCGTGGCCGTCTGATCAAGGATGTGCAGGTGGTCAGCAACGCCCGGCCGGGCAACGACCTGCGCCTGTCCATCGATCTGCGCCTGCAGTATCTGGCCCACCGCGAACTGCGTGAGGGCATGCAGGAGTTTGGCGCCAAGGCCGGCTCGGTGGTGATTCTGGATGTGAAGACCGGCGAAGTGCTGGCCATGGTCAACCACCCGTCTTACAACCCGAATAACCGCTCTAACCTGCAGCCCAGCATGATGCGTAACCGCGCCATGATTGACGTGTTTGAGCCGGGCTCGACCATGAAGCCCATTTCCATGACGGCGGCGTTGGCCACCGGGCGCTGGAAACCGAGCGATCAGGTCAATGTCTATCCCGGTACCCTGCGCATTGGTCAGTACACCATTCGCGACGTGTCGCGCGCCCCGGGCGGCGTGCTGGATCTGGGCGGCATTCTGCTCAAGTCCAGTAACGTTGGTATGAGTAAGGTGGCATTGGACATCGGTGGTGAGGCAGTACATGACGCCATGCAGGCGGTCGGGCTGGGTGAGTACACCGGCGTCGGCTTCCCGGGTGAGGGCGTTGGCAAGCTACCGACCTACCGCACATGGCGCTCTGCAGAGACCGCAGCGTTGTCTTACGGCTACGGCCTCTCGGTCACTGCCGTGCAACTGGCGCAGGCGTACGCCATTCTGGCCAATGACGGTCGCAAGGTGCCGATGTCTCTGCTGCAGGTCAATGAGCAGCCTGCCGGTGAGCAAGTATTGCCGGAAGACGCTACCCGTCTGGTGCAAACCATGCTGCAGAATGTGATTGAGGCGGAAGGCGGCACCTTCCGTGCGCGGGTGCCCGGCTACCATGTTTCCGGCAAGAGTGGCACGGCGCGTAAGGCCAGCACCTCTAATAAAGGTTATCGCGAAGACTCCTATCGCTCTCTGTTTGCCGGCTTCGGGCCGAGCACCGATCCGCGTATCGCGATCGCTGTGGTGATCGACGAGCCAAGCGAAGGCGGCTACTACGGCGGCCTGGTTGCGGCGCCGGTGTTTGGCGGCCTGATGTCCAACGTACTGCGACTGATGAACATTGCTCCGGACAACCTGGCCGGGCTGCAGCAGGTTGAGCTGCCAGCGCCACCGGCTGAAGGGGGGCGCGGATGAAACTGTCTCAATTGCTCCCTGATCTGACTCAGGCCGATATCGAGATTCAGGGCCTGGCTCTGGACAGCCGCCGCGTAAAGGCCGGTGATCTGTTTCTTGCCTGCGCAGGTCGCCAGCACGACGGCCGCCGCCACATCGAGCAGGCTGTTGCTGCGGGCGCGGTTGCGGTTGCCTTTGAACCGGACGGTTTCAGTGCCCCAGCGCTGGCTGTGCCGATGCTTGCGGTCAGCGGCCTGCATCAGCAGCTGTCGGCATTGGCCGACCGTTTTTACGGTCAGCCCAGTGCTGCACTGCAGGTGGTGGGTATTACCGGCACCAACGGCAAAACCAGTGTCAGCCAGATGCTGGCCCAGGCGCTGAATCAGTTGGGTTCGCGCTGCGGCGTGATCGGTACCCTGGGTAGCGGTTTCCCCGATGCACTGGTCGATCATGGCATGACCACCCCCGATGCCCTTGCCGTGCAGCGCCAGTTGGCCAGCCTGCAGGCAGAGGGCGCGCGTCAGGTCGCCATGGAGGTGTCGTCCCACGCGCTGGATCAGCAGCGGGTTGCGGCCGTGCGCTTTGCGGTTGGCGTGTTCACCAACCTCAGCCGCGACCATCTGGACTACCACGGCAGCATGCAGGCCTACGGCGAAGCCAAGGCCGAGCTGTTCAAGCGCCCGCTCAGTGCGGCGGTAATTAATCTGGATGACAGTTTCGGCCGGGAGCTTGCCGGCCGCTGCGCGTGTCCGGTGATGGGCTTCAGCCTGCATGACAGCAGTGCGGCGCTGTACTGCACCGATGTGCAGTGCGACAGCCTGGGGCTGAGTGCCCGTCTGTTCATTCAGGGCAAAGAATTCAACCTGCGCAGTCCGTTGCTCGGTCGCTTCAACCTCAGCAACCTGCTCGCGGTGCTCGGTAGTCTGCTGGCGCTTGGCATTGAGGCAGACGCCGCGCTGGCACAGGTCGCTTCACTGCTGCCGCCAGCAGGGCGCATGCAGCGTCTGGGCGGCGGCACATTGCCTCTGGTGGTAGTGGATTACGCGCATACCCCGGATGCGCTGGAAAAGGCGCTGGTGGCTCTGCACGAGCACGCGGCCGGCCGCGTGATCTGCGTATTCGGCTGCGGCGGCGATCGCGACAACGGCAAACGGCCGTTGATGGCGCGCATTGCCGAGCAGCATGCAACGAAAGTGGTAGTGACCGATGACAATCCTCGCACCGAGGCGTCGGCACAGATCATTGAACAAGTTTGTCAGGGTGCGGAACACCCGCAGGCGTTGACCGTCATACCCAACCGTGCACAGGCAATCGCTCAGACGATTGCGGCGGCACAGACCGGCGATGTCATTCTGCTCGCCGGCAAGGGTCATGAGAATTACCAGGAGATCGACGGCGTGCGTCACCCCTTCAGCGATATTCAACAAGCCGGTCAGGCTCTGCAGCAGTGGGAGGCCAGCCATGCTTGAAGCGCTGCGCCTGAGCGACCTGCTGAAACCCCTGATGGCGACCCTCAACGGGGTCGATACCCATTTTGATAGCGTCAGTATCGATGCTCGCACCATCCAGTCCGGCGGTCTGTTTGTTGCCTTGGCTGGCAGCCGCAGTAACGGCCATGACTTTGTCGCCCAGGCCCGTGAAAACGGTGCAGCGGCAGCCATGGTCGAGTACTTGGTAGATGATCCGCTGCCACAGCTGCTGGTGCATGACTGCCAGCTCGCGCTGGGCAACCTGGCGGCTCTGGTGCGCAAGCAGTTTGACGGCACGGTAATCGGCATTACCGGCTCCAGTGGCAAAACCACGGTCAAGGAAATGCTGGCTGCGATTCTGCGCGAATGCGGCCCGGTGCTGGCCACGCGCGGCAACCTGAACAACGAGCTGGGTGTTCCGCTGACGCTGCTGCAGCTGACTGCTGAGCACCGCTTTGCGGTGATCGAGATGGGCGCCGCTCAGGTGGGCGACATCAATTACAGCATGGGTCTGGTCAAGCCGCAGATCAGCGTGCTGACCAACGCCGAGATGGCGCACGTTGGCCGCTTCGGCAGCCCCGAGAGCATTGCCAAGGCCAAGGGCGAAATTGTTTCTGCGCTGCCGGCCGGTGGTCATGCGGTACTGAACCTGGATAGCCCCTGGTTTGAACAGTGGTATCAGCTACTCGGCAGCCGGCGCACTGCCAGTTCCTTCAGTCTGAAGAACCCGACTGCACAGCTGCGCGCTGAGGCGCTTGAGCTGGACGAGCAGGGACGCCCGCACTTCAACCTGATCACGCCCGAGGGTGGGGTGGCGGTGCGGTTGCAGCTGCGCGGCATGCACAACGTTGCCAATGCGCTGGCCGCTGCCGGGGCTGCTCTGCAGGCGGGCGCCGACCTGACTGCCATCGCCACCGGGCTTGGTGCTTTGGCACCTGTCGATGGTCGTGGTAACTGGTCCGCCGGGCTGGGTGGCGCGCAGATCATCGATGACGCCTACAACGCCAATCCCGCATCGGTTATAGCTGCCATTGATCTGCTGGCCAGTCTGGACGGCAAGCGCATTCTGGCGCTAGGCGATATGGGCGAGCTGGGCGAATGGGCTGAGCAGAGCCACCGCGACGTGGGTGAGCACGCTCGCAAGGCGGGGCTCGACGCTTTGTACGCGACTGGCCGTCTGTCGGCGCTGGCCGTAGAGGCCTTTGGCGAGCAGGGACACCTGTTTGACAGCCGCGAGGCGTTGGTCGCCGCACTGACACCCGCTCTGGATGCCAATACACGCGTGTTGGTGAAAGGCTCGCGTAGCGCGGGCATGGATACCGTCGTCGCCGGCCTTCTGGCCCCGGCTGACACGCACAACAACGATAACGGGGCCAGCTGACATGTTGCTTTTCCTTGCCGAGTTCCTCCAGCAGTACTACTCCGGCTTTTCCGTCTTCCAGTACCTGACCCTGCGCGGCATTCTGGGCGTGCTGACCGCACTGGCTATCGCGCTGTTTCTCGGGCCCTGGATGATTCGCACGCTGCAGACTCGCCAGATCGGCCAGTCGGTTCGCAACGATGGTCCGCAGTCGCACCTGTCCAAGAAGGGCACGCCGACCATGGGTGGTGCGCTGATTCTGGTGGCGATCGGTATCGCCACCCTGCTGTGGGCTGATCTGCGCAACCTGTACGTCTGGGTCGTGCTGGGTGTAACTATCAGCTTCGGTGCGGTGGGTTGGGTAGACGACTACCGCAAGGTGATCGAGAAAAACTCCCGTGGCCTGCCGTCGCGCTGGAAGTATTTCTGGCAGTCCGTTTTTGGTCTGGCTGCGGCAATCATCCTTTATATGGCAGCGAAAACGCCGGTCGAGACCACGCTGATCGTGCCGTTCTTCAAGCAGGTCGAGTTTCAGCTGGGCATCCTGTTTGTGGTGCTGACCTACTTCGTCATTGTGGGCTCCAGCAACGCGGTCAACCTGACCGATGGCCTGGATGGCCTGGCCATCATGCCGACGGTGATGGTTGGCGGCGCATTGGGCATCTTTGCCTACCTGTCCGGTAACGCCAAGTTCGCGGAATACCTGCTGATCCCCTACGTGCCGGGTGCCGGCGAGCTGATCATCTTCTGCGGCGCGCTGCTGGGCGCGGGTCTGGGCTTTCTCTGGTTCAACACCTATCCCGCCCAGGTCTTTATGGGTGACGTGGGCGCGCTGGCGCTGGGCGCGGCGCTGGGTGTGATCGCCGTGATCGTGCGACAGGAAATTGTGCTGTTCATCATGGGCGGCATTTTCGTGGTGGAGACGCTGTCGGTGATTGTGCAGGTAGCGTCGTTCAAACTGACCGGCCGCCGGGTGTTCCGTATGGCGCCGATCCATCACCACTTTGAACTTAAAGGCTGGCCGGAGCCGCGCGTGATCGTGCGCTTCTGGATCATCACCGTCGTACTGGTGCTGATCGGTCTGGCCACACTGAAGCTGCGTTGAGGAGCAGGGCGTGTCACTGATTACCACGGACAAACAACGGATCATCGTCGGGCTCGGCAGCAGCGGGCTCTCGGTCGCCCGTTATCTGGCGGGCCAGGGCCTGTCCTTTGCCGTGGCCGACACCCGTGAAAACCCGCCCGGGCTGGAGAAGCTGAAGCGTTTTGCCCCCATGGCAGATTTGTACCTTGGCGAGTTGAATGAAACGTTGTTGTGCGCTGCCGATGAGCTGATCGTCAGCCCCGGCGTGGCGCTGGCAACCCCCGCGCTGCAGGCTGCGGCCAAGGCGGGCGTCAGCATCGTGGGTGACATCGAGCTGTTTGCCCGTGCGGCCAAAGCGCCGATCGTGGCGATCACCGGCTCCAATGCCAAGAGCACCGTGACCACGCTGGTCGGTGAGATGGCTGCGGCGGCCGGCGTCAAGGTGGCGGTGGGCGGCAACCTGGGCACTCCCGCGCTGGACCTGCTGGACGAGCAGCCGGAGTTGTACGTGCTGGAGCTATCCAGTTTTCAGCTGGAGACGACCCAGAATCTGAACGCGCTGGTGGCGACGGTGCTGAATATCAGCGAAGACCACATGGATCGCTATACCAGCCTGGCTACATACCATCTGGCCAAGCACCGCATCTTCCGCGGTGCGCAGCAGGTTGTGGTCAACCGCGATGACGCGCTATCGCGCCCGCTCGTAGCCGACGACCTGCCGCGCCTCACCTTTGGGCTGTCGCGTCCCGATTTCAAAGGTTTTGGCCTGATCGAGCAGGATGGTGAAAGCTGGCTGGCCCATGAATTTACCGCCCTGATGCCAACCCGTGAGCTGAAAATGCGTGGCGCGCACAATCAGTCCAACGCCCTGGCTGCACTGGCGTTGGGGTTGTCTGCCGGGTTGCCCATGCCGGCCATGCTGGAAACCCTGCGCAACTTCACTGGTCTGCCGCACCGCTGTCAGTGGGTTGGTAGTCATCAGGACGTGGCTTACTTCGACGATTCCAAGGCTACCAATGTGGGCGCTGCACTGGCGGCTATCAATGGCTTTGCTGCAGACATGGCCGGCAAGCTGGTACTGATCGCCGGTGGTGACGGCAAGGGCGCCGATTTTGCGCCGCTGCAGGCGCCAGTCGCGGCGCACTGCCGGGCGGTAGTGCTGCTTGGCCGCGATGCTGACCGTTTGAGTGCCGCGCTGGGTGATGCGGTGACGCAGCGCCGTGTCGCCTCTATCGAGGACGCGGTCAGCATCGCAGCTGAGTTGGCTGAACCGGGCGACCTGGTACTGCTGTCGCCGGCCTGCGCCAGTCTGGATATGTTCCGAAACTTTGAAGAACGTGGTCGGCTGTTTGCCGAGGCGGTCGGGAGGCTGGGCGCATGAACCTGTCTCTCAACCTACGTGAAGTCGCCGCGCCGCTGATTGGCGCACGGCGTTTTGATATGGATATGCCGCTGTTGGTTGGTGCCTTTGGCTTGCTGGCGCTGGGCCTGATCATGGTGACATCGGCGTCGATGGAAGTGGCGGCCGGGCGCCTCGGTAGCCCGTTGTATTACATGAATCGCCAGATCGTTTATCTGTTGATTGGCCTGGTGGCGCTGGCTGCGACGCTGTCGGTGCCGGTAGCGGTGTGGGAGCGTTTCCGCTTTCTGCTGCTGTTTATGGGCTTCGCCCTGCTGGTGGCAGTGTTGATTCCCGGCATCGGCCGCGAGGTCAACGGTAGCTGGCGCTGGATTGGTGTTGGTCCGATCAACATTCAGCCCTCCGAATTGGCCAAACTTTTTGCCGTGGTCTTCCTGGCCGGCTATTTGGTGCATCGACAGGACGAGGTCAAAGAGGCCTGGTTTGGCTTTATCAAGCCCTTCATGGTGCTGGGCCCAATGGCCTGCCTGCTGATTGTGGAGCCAGACTTTGGTGCCACCGTGGTGCTGCTGGGCGCGGCCACTGGCATGCTGTTCCTGGGCGGTGTTGGTTTGTTCCGCTTTCTGTTGCTGTTTGGCTCGCTCGGCGCGCTGGCGGCCCTGGCGGTGTGGGCTGAGCCCTATCGTTTGCAGCGTCTGACTGGCTTTCTCGATCCTTGGCAGGACCCGTACGGCACCGGTTATCAGCTGACTCAGGCGCTGATCGCCTTTGGGCGTGGCGAGTGGTTTGGCGTGGGGCTGGGCAACAGTATTCAAAAGCAGTTCTACCTGCCTGAAGCGCACACCGACTTTGTGTTCGCGGTGCTGGCAGAGGAGCTGGGCATGATCGGTGCACTGGCGGCCTTTGCTCTGCTGATCTTTGTGGCCGTGCGAGGCCTCTACGTTGGCCTGGCTGCCGAACGCGAGGGCATGCTGTTTCACGCCTATCTGGCTTACGGCCTGGCGATCATGTGGTGCGGCCAGATTCTGATTAACGTGGGTGTGAATATCGGCTTGCTGCCAACCAAGGGGCTGACACTGCCGTTCCTCAGCTACGGCGGTAGCTCGCTGGTGGTGTGTTGCATCTGCCTTGGCTTGTTGCTGCGTATCGACTGGGAGCGCCGTCAACCGCGCCAGGAGGCCAGCAATGAGCAATAAGGTATTGGTAATGGCTGGCGGCACCGGCGGACACGTATTTCCGGCCTTGGCGTGCGCCCGGCTGCTCAAGGAGCAGGGCTATGAGGTGCATTGGCTGGGTACCCGCCGTGGCATCGAAGTGGACCTGGTACCCCAGGCCGGCTTCCCGATCCATTACATCGACATCCAAGGGCTGCGCGGCAAGGGCAAGCTGGACTTGCTGAAGGCGCCGTTCCGTATCCTGCGCGCACTGGGGCAGTCGCTGAAGCTGCTCAAGCAGTTGCAGCCAATCTGCGTGCTGGGTGCCGGCGGCTACGTCACCGGGCCGGGTGGCCTGGCGGCCTGGCTGCGTCGCATCCCGCTGGTGATCCACGAACAGAACGCCGTGGTCGGCACCGCCAATCGTCTGCTGGCTCGCCTTGCCAAGCGCCGCTGCGAAGGGTTTGCCGGCAGCTTTGCCGAAGGAGCAGACCGTCGCAGCACCGGTAACCCGGTGCGCGAAGATATCTTTGCCACCCCGGCGATGAGTTGGGATGGCAGCCGTCCGCTTCGTCTGTTGGTGTTGGGCGGCAGCCTTGGCGCGATGCCGTTGAACAAGCTGTTGCCGACAGCCCTGGCGGCAATCGAGCCGGCGCAGCGGCCGCAGGTAGTGCATCAGTGTGGCAAGCAGCACTTGTTGCTGGCTCGAGAAGCCTACGACCAGGCCGGCGTGCGTGCAGAAGTGGAAGCCTTTATCGCCGACATGGCGGGTGCCTATGCCTGGGCTGATTTAGTGATCTGCCGCGCTGGTGCTTTGACCGTCTGCGAGTTAGCGGCAGCCGGTCGGCCCTCGCTGCTGATTCCGCTGCCACACGCCATCGACGATCACCAGACCGCCAACGCTCGTTACCTGGCTGATCGTGGTGCCGCCGTACTGATGCCGCAAAAAAAACTTGATGCCGAGCAATTGGCTAACACCTTGATGACTTACATGAACAACCCGGAGCAGCTGCAGCAAATGGCCCAACGAGCCCGAGAGCAAGCCACCCCCAACGCGACCGCCGATGTGGTACGCGCCTGTCTGGAGGTCGCCCGTGAGCACTAATAAGCGTACTCAGGCCACTTTTACCCTGCCAGAGATGCGCCGCATCCGTCGTATCCACTTTGTCGGTATTGGCGGCGTGGGTATGTGCGGCATCGCCGAAGTATTGCTGAACCTCGGGTATCAAGTGTCCGGCTCCGACCTTAAACGCTCGGCTGTAACCGAACGCCTGGAGTCCTTCGGCGCACGGGTGGATATTGGCCACCGCGCCGAGAACCTGCAGCAGGCCGATGTGTTGGTGGTCTCCAGTGCCATCAACCCGCAAAACCCGGAAGTCGCCGCCGCTATCGAGCAACGTATCCCGGTCGTGCCGCGCGCCGAGATGCTGGCCGAGCTGATGCGTTATCGCCACGGCATCGCCGTTGCCGGTACCCACGGCAAAACCACCACCACCAGTCTGATCGCCTCTGTGCTGGCGGCCGATGGCATGAGCCCGACCTTCGTGATTGGCGGCAAGCTGACTGCTGCCGGCACCAACGCCCAGTTGGGTGAAAGCCGCTATCTCGTGGCCGAGGCTGATGAGAGCGACGCGTCTTTCCTGCATCTGCAGCCGATGGTGGCGATCGTCACCAACATCGACGCCGATCACATGGAGACCTACGAGGGCGACTTCAGCAAGCTCAAGCGCACCTTTGTCGAGTTTCTGCACAACCTGCCTTTCTACGGCCTGGCCGTGCTGTGCATTGATGACCCGGTGGTGCGCGAGATCTTGCCGCAGATTAATCGTCAGGTAATTACCTACGGACAATCCGAGGATGCCGACATCCGTGCCGTCGACATTCACCAGCGCGGCATGCAGACCTTTTTCACCGTACTGCGTGAAGGTCGTGAGCCACTCCAGGTATCGGTCAATATGCCGGGCGTGCATAACGTACTGAACTCGCTGGCGACCATCGCGGTAGCGACCGATGAGGGTGTGTCTGATCGCGCCATCGTCGATGGTTTGGCAGGGTTTCAGGGCGTCGGTCGCCGTTTCCAGGTGCAGGGCAATTACGCCTGGGGCGAAGGCGAAATCATGCTGGTAGACGATTACGGCCACCATCCGCGTGAGGTGGCAGCGGTAATCAAGGCTGTGCGCGCCGGCTGGCCAGAGCGCCGCCTGGTCATGCTGTATCAGCCGCACCGTTACAGCCGTACCCGTGATCTCTACGAAGATTTTGTGCAGGTGCTGGGCGAAGCAAACGCCCTGTTACTGATGGAAGTCTATCCCGCTGGCGAAGAGCCGGTGACAGGCGCAGACAGCAAACATCTGTGCCGCAGCATCCGTCAGCGTGGCCAGCTGGACCCCATCTACGTCGAGCGTGATGCCGACGTCATGCCGCTGCTTGAGGCGGTGCTGCAACCGGGCGACATCCTGCTGACCCAGGGTGCCGGTGATATTGGCGGGCTTTCCGTGCAGTTGGCGGACGCCTTGGCAACGCGGTCACGGGAGGAGCAAGCCTGATGGTCGACGTATCTGTATTCGGTCGGGTAGCGGTACTGTTCGGCGGTAGCTCTGCCGAGCGCGCGGTGTCCCTCAAATCCGGCGCCGCAGTCCTCGAAGCGCTGCAGAGCGCTGGGGTTGATGCCTACGGCATTGACGCTGGCCCGCAGTTGGCTGAGCAGCTTTTGAACGAGCGCCCGGACCGGGTGTTCATCGCCCTGCACGGACGCGGCGGCGAAGACGGCAGCCTGCAAGGACTGCTTGAGAGTCTGCGCATCCCCTACACCGGTAGCGGCGTCATGGCCTCGGCCATCGGGATGGACAAGCTGCGGACCAAGCAGATCTGGCAGAGCCTTGGGTTGCCGACACCGGCTTACGCCATGCTGCAGGACGCCGGCCAGTGCGCCGAGATTGTAGAGCGCCTTGGCGCGCCGCTGATTATCAAGCCGCTGCACGAAGGCTCCAGCATTGGCATGGCCAAAGCCGACAGCCTGCAGCAGCTGCAGGACGCGTGGCAGGCTGCGCTCGCCTACGACAACGAAGCGCTGGTCGAGCAGTGGGTGCATGGCGCCGAATTCACCGTAGCGATTCTTGACGGGCAGGCGTTGCCGCCGATTCGGCTGCGCACACCGCATACCTTTTATGACTACGAGGCCAAGTACCAGGCCAACGACACCCAATACCTATGCCCCTGCGGGCTGCCGGCAGAGCAGGAAGCGCAGCTCAAAGCACTGAGCCTGCGCGCCTTCCAGGCCGTGGGCTGCAAGGGGTGGGGGCGGGTGGATGTGATGCAGGATGAGCAGGGCAACTTTTATCTGTTGGAGGTCAACACCGTGCCCGGCATGACCGACCACAGCCTCGTACCCATGGCCGCCAAGGCCACTGGCATGAGTTTTAGCGATCTGGTTCTGGCCATTTTGGCCGGCACCCTCAACTAACGGACAACCAATGCAGGCTATTCGCGATACTCGCAGTGCTCCGCCGCCGCCCCGCCGCAAGGCAGGCAGCCGTGGCGCCGTGCGCGTACAGCCAGCGCAGCCCCGGCAGATGCCGCGTCTGCGCTTGCCGACAGCAGGCCTGCAGGGGGTTGGGCGGCGCTTGCAGCAACTGCTGTGGCCATTGCTGTTGGTCGCGCTGGGGATGGGGCTTTACGAGCTGGGTAGTCGCCTGATGCCGCTGGCTGATCGTCCGATCTCGCTGATCAGCGTTGAGGGAGACCTGCAGTACATCGACGGTGATGCGGTGCAGGCGGTAATCGAGCCCTATCTGCAGGAGAGCTTTCTGGTAATCGATCTGGATGGCTTGCACGCGGATCTGCAGGCCATGCCCTGGGTCGCCCAGGCCTCGGTGCGTCGCGTTTGGCCGGACCGTCTGGTGATTCAGTTGGATGAGCAGTTGCCGGTCGCGCGCTGGGGTAACAGTGCACTACTGAATAACGAAGGCAAGGCATTCATGCCGCAGAACATTGGCAGCTTCAGCGAGCTGCCACGCCTGAGTGGGCCGGAGCGCGCCAAGCGCAAGGTGATGCGTCAGTACCAGCAATTCAGCGGTCTGTTGCGCCCGCAGGGCATGGTGGTCAGCAGTCTTGAGTTGCGTGATCGCGGTAGCTGGTTCCTGACCACCGAGGACGGCATGCAGCTACTGCTGGGTCGCGACAATCTGGTGGAAAAAATGCAGCGGTTCATGACGATTGAGCAGCTGATGCTGTCCGACCGTCGAGAGCTGATCGCGCGGGTAGACCTGCGCTACAGCAACGGTATGGCTGTGGCTTGGCGAGAAGCCGCCACGGCGGAAACAGCGGGGGAGTAACGGGAGATTATGGCAAGCAAGCAGGGCAGCAGAATGATTGTGGGCCTGGACATCGGCACCTCCAAGGTAGTCGCGCTGGTCGGTGAGATCGGCTCGGACGGCGAGTTGGAGATCGTCGG
>CERX01036451.1_pt1 | contig 23669 bp, 20 predicted proteins | sample 350251 | NCBI WGS metagenome assembly CERX01 (sample SAMEA2621044, study PRJEB7988) | marine metagenome | biome: marine biome (ENVO:00000447); feature: deep chlorophyll maximum layer (ENVO:xxxxxxxx); material: "saline water (ENVO:00002010), including plankton (ENVO:xxxxxxxx)" | depth 50 m
TTTCATATAGATATTATTTTATTACCAAATACTTTTAAAACGTGAAAATTAAAATTAAGATTAGTATTTATGAATAAAATAAAAAAACCCATCTTATGATGGGTTTTAAATGTTGCAGTCCCTAGGGGAATCGAACCCCTGTTTCCAGGATGAAAACCTGGCGTCCTAACCCCTAGACGAAGGGACCATTAACGGTGCAAATATAATCTAGTACTTAAAAAATCATAAAAATTTTGAAGAAAATTAATTTGTTAACATTTAATTATTTGATTTGAAAATATTCATATATAGTTTTGCAAAAAATCTAATATATAAACATGAATAAAATAAAAATAGCAATTAATGGTTTTGGAAGAATAGGAAGACTTGTATTCAGAGCTGCTGTGGATAATCCTAATATAGAAATTGTTGGAATAAATGACCTAATTGATGCTAATTATATGAGTTATATGTTAAGATATGATACAACTCATGGTAGATTTAATGGTGATGTTAGTGTTGATGGTAAAGATCTTGTAGTAAATGGAAAAAAAATTAGAGTTACTAGTGAAAGAGATCCATCAAAATTAAATTGGGGAGATATTAATGCTAAATATGTGGTTGAATCTACTGGTTTATTCTTAACTAAAGATTCAGCAGCTGGACACATTTCTTCCGGAGCCAAAAAAGTAGTTATGTCGGCACCATCAAAAGATGATACCCCAATGTTTGTGATGGGTGTAAATAATAAAAATTACACATCTGATATGAACTTTGTCTCAAATGCTTCATGTACTACAAATTGTCTTGCACCATTAGCAAAAGTTTTACATGATAATTTTATTATTGAAAGTGGATTAATGACAACAGTTCATGCAGCAACTGCATCACAAAAGATAGTTGATGGGCCATCAATGAAAGACTGGAGAGGTGGAAGGGCAGCATTTTCAAATATTATACCTTCATCTACTGGGGCTGCAAAAGCAGTTGGTAAAGTAATTACTAGTTTGGATGGTAAATTAACTGGAATGGCATTTAGAGTACCTACTGTAGACGTATCTGTTGTTGATCTTACAGTAAATTTAGGTAAAGAAACTTCTTACGAAGAAATTTGCAGAGTAATGAAGAAAGCATCTGAAAATGAATTAAAAGGAGTTCTTGGTTATACAGACGAAGCAGTAGTATCTACAGATTTTCTTGGAGACTCAAGAACATCAATATTTGACGCTGGTGCAGGAATTATGCTAAATAATAAATTTGTGAAATTAGTTAGTTGGTATGATAATGAGTGGGGGTACTCATCTAAAGTTGTTGAATTAATTAACTTCATGGAGTCAAAAGAAAATTAAATTATCACTATTCCTTTTAGTCTCATTTCATTAATAGCATTTTCAATATCATTTTCATTTATACCTTTTGTACATCTCATAATTACTCTTGAACTAAAACCTTCTTTAATAGCATCTAATGCTGTATATTTCACACAGTACTCAGTTGCTAAACCAACACAGTCTAGTTTATCAATTCTTTTATCTTTCAGGAACCTAGATAATTCTGTAGAGGTACCTTTTGCATTATCATTAAATGCACTGTAACTGTCGACATCTGTTTTAGTCCCTTTATAAATTATTTTATCAATTTTATCAGTATCTAATTCTTCTGGAAATTTTGATCCATATGAATCTTCTATACAATGATCTGGCCATAAAATTTGATCTAGTCCATTAAGGTTAATTATATCTCCAACATTTTTATTAGAATGATTAGATGCAAAACTCATATGATTTTGTGGATGCCAATCCTTAGTTGCGACAATAAGATCATAATTACTCATTATTTCATTGATTTTAGATATAATATTATTACCATCCTTTACCTCTAATGATCCGCCAGGCAGAAAATCATTCTGTACATCAATTACTAGTAAAGCTTTCATTTTCTTAGCTTAAGAATCATCTTTTGTTTCTCTAAAAATAAATTTTCTTCTATTCCTACTGGATAAGTATGAGGATTATTTAATCTCTTGTGTGAATTATCTAGTAAATCTAAGTCATTACTTAATTTCTTTTTCATATCCTCAATTGGAGGACTTTTATATATAATTTTTCCTTTTTTAAAAATTGGAATTAATAAGTTTTCAATATCATAGTTCTTATTAAATACTTTCTTTCTTGTCGAATCATTAGGATCAGTCATCTTATATTTTTCAATTTCTGAACTTTTCTCATATATCATATCACCAAAAAATTTATTTTTTTTCTTAAACCTCATTACCTGATTTATTCCTGGATTATTAATTTTTATCTTTTGCTCAGACAGTTTTATTTTTTTCTCCCACTCATTTTTATCGTTTTTTAAGGCAGTTAATTTATATACAGCTCCTAATGATGGGTTGTCATAAGCTGTAACTAGTTTAGTTCCTATTCCCCATATAGAAATTTTTGATTTTTGATTTTTAAGACTTTCTACTAAAAATTCATCTAAATCATTACTGGCAACTATGCTAACATAATCAAGACCTTCACTATCAAGTTTTTTTCTTGCTTTCTTACTTAAATAAGCCAAATCTCCAGAGTCAATTCTAATTCCAAGTAATTTTTTACCTAGCTCTTCTAATTCCTTAGCAACAATAATTGCATTATTAATACCCTCCATAGTATTAAAAGTATCAACTAATAAGACACAATTATCAGGCATAATATCAGCATAGTTTCTAAATGACTCCAATTCATTATCGAATGCTAGAACCCAACTATGTGAATGGGTGCCACTAACCGGAATATTGAATATCTTACCTGCCAAGACATTAGATGTGTGAGAGCAACCACCAATATAAGATGCCCTACTTGCAGATAAAGAGCCATCTATTCCTTGTGCCCTCCTAAGTCCAAACTCAAGAATATTATCACTTTTGGCACTATATTTCATCCTTGAAGCTTTTGTAGCGATTAATGTGTTGAAATTAAAAATATTAATAATCGCTGACTCAACTAATTGACATTGGTAGATAGGACCTTTAACGTTTATTATAGGTTCATTAGAAAAAATAATTCTACCCTCTTCTATCGCATCTACATCACATGAAAATTTAAATTTTTTTAGAAACCTCAAAAATTCATTTTCAAATAATTGAGAACCATTTTGAGACTTCAGTGATTTTAAATATTTAATGTCTGATTCTGTAAACTTTAAATTATTTAAATAATCTATTATAAATTCTAATCCAGAACAGACAGCGTAACCTGAATTAAATGGATTTTTTCTAAAAAAAACGCTAAAATTAGACTCTCTTAAATGAATATTCTTTTTCCAGTATCCATATGACATTGTTAATTGATATAGATCTGTTAATAAAGAAAAAGACGTATTATATATTTTGTTTATCACTTCTAAATAAAATCACATTTAATACAACACCAAAAGTTACAAGAAACATACCTAAGTATACCAATGTTTCAAAATTTTCATTAAAAAAGATATTACCAATAGCTATAACAAATAATATCTCTACATAAGAAATAATAGATACTTTAGAGACTTCGGAAGATTGAAACGCTCTTGTCATAAAATATTGGGCAAATTGAGTAAAAATTCCAATACCTATTAAAATAATATAATCATTATATGAGGGAGACACCCAATTAAAGTAGCTTACTAAGCCTCCTACTGGACATGCTATCATAGGAAAATAAATCATAAGAACTAAAGATTTTTCTTTGTCCTTTAGATACCTAATTATACTATAAGCAAATGCAGCTAAAAGACTCCCAGAGACACCAATAATGATATATTCTACTGTTACTCTAGAATCATAACCTTGAATTAGTAAAATTCCAATAAATGCAACAAACAATAATATCCACTGAGTTGTTGTCATCTTTTCTTTTAAAACTACTACTCCAACTAAGGAAGTAAAAAGTGGAGTAAGGTAAATTAAAGTTGAAGCTGTTGCTAAAGGAATCTCTTGTAAAATAACAAAATAGAGGTACAAAGCAATTGTACCAAAAACCCCTCTAAGGGTTAATAATATCTTATTATTACCTAAAATATTGTATCCTTTTCTTTTAAGTAAAAAATAGGTTATTAGAAAAGATATAAGACACCTAAAAAATACTATCTCCATAGTAGGAATATGAGGCAATAATTTCACTCCTATCTTGACAACCATAAAAAATATAGTTGCAAAAAACATAAAATATATTCCTTTATTCAACTTAGTTTACCTTTATCAATAGTATAACTGAAATCTGAAACTTTTATGAAATTCTTATTGTGTGTTACAATTACAAATGTCTGATTAAATTTTGTGTTTAGTTTTTTTATAAGATGAATAAAATTCTTAGAATTTTCTTCATCTAAATTTCCAGTAGGTTCATCCGCAAAAATAATATCTGGTGAATTAATTAAAGATCGTGCTATTGCCACTCTTTGCTGTTCCCCTCCAGATAATTCACTAGGTTTATGATTAATTCTTTCTGAAAGGTCCAATATTTTTAAGAGTTCGATAGCTTTAGCCTCAACTTCAGAATTTTTTCTTTTAGAGACATAACCTGGCACACATACATTTTCAAGAACATTAAACTCTTCTAAAAGATTATGAAACTGAAAAATAAATCCAATTCTTTTATTTCTAAATTCTGATAATTTATCTCCACTTAATTTTCTTGAAGAAACATTATCAAAAAAAACCTCTCCATTATCTGCTTCATCAAGAGTACTTAAAATATAAAGAAGAGTTGATTTACCTGCTCCAGACTTACCATAAATTGAAACAATACTACCCTTTTTAACTTCTAAATTAATATTATTTAGAACATTGATTTTACCAAATTTTTTTGAAATGTTAAGAGCTTTAAGCATTAAGCAAATCTAATTAATATTAATATTTAAGATTAATAAATATTATAAGATTTGATATATAATTTATAATGTTATAGTTTCGTATCACTATGAATATACATGAATATCAAGCTAAAGAAATTTTAAATAATTATAAAGTAAAAATTCAAAATGGATATGTAGCGACTTCTTCTGAAGAAGCTCATGATCTTGCTAAAAAACTACAACAAGAAAGAAAAACTGGAATTTTTGTGCTTAAAGCTCAAATCCATGCAGGAGGTAGAGGAAAAGGTACTATAAAAGAAACTAATTCCAATGGAGTAGTAATTGCTAAAAGTCTTGATGAAGTAAAAGAAAAATCTAAAAATATATTAGGAGGAACTTTAGTAACACACCAAACTGGAACTGAAGGAAAAAAAGTAAATAAAATATTAATAGCAGAAGATGTTTATTATCCAGGTACTAATGAACCTAAAGAATATTATTTAGGGATTTTATTAGATAGATCAAATGGAATGAATGTTATTATGGCATCTACTGAAGGTGGTGTTGAAATTGAAAAAGTTGCAGAAGAAACACCTGAAAAAATTATTAAAGAATGGGTTGATCCTAAGATAGGATTACAAGCATTTCAAGTTAGAAAAATTGCATTTGGACTTGGCTTATCAGGGAATGCTCTCAAAGAAATGATAAAATTTATATATTCTTTATATAATGCCTATAACAGTATTGATGCATCACTTTTTGAAATAAATCCAGTTCTAAAAACATCTGATGATCAAATTCTTGCTGTTGATGCAAAAGTAAATATTGATGACAATGCTTTATTTAGACAAAAAGAAGTAGAAGAACTCAGAGATTTATCTGAAGAAGATCCCGCAGAAATTGAAGCAAACAAGTCAAATTTGAGCTATGTTAAACTTGATGGGAATGTAGGGTGCATGGTAAATGGTGCAGGTTTAGCGATGGCTACTATGGATATTATAAAACTTTCAGGTGGAGACCCAGCAAATTTTTTAGATGTAGGAGGAACAGCTAGCGCGGAAACTGTTGAGGCAGGCTTTAGAATTATACTAAGAGATAAAAATGTTAAAGCTATTTTACTAAATATATTTGGTGGAATAGTTCGGTGTGATAGAGTTGCTAATGGTGTCGTGCAAGCATATAATAATATTGGGGAAATAAATATTCCAATAGTTGTTAGGCTTCAAGGAACTAATTCGGAAGAAGGAGCTAAAATAATTAAGGAATCCGGTCTTGAAGTTTTCTCCGCAAATACATTACAAGATGCTGCTGACAAGATTAACGAAATACTAAAAAAATAAGTTATTGCGTTAGTAGTTCAACTGGATAGAACATCAGATTTCGGCTCTGACGGTTGAGGGTTCGAATCCTTCCTAACGCACAAGTAAGAAAATGAAAAATAAAATTATATTTATATTTCTAGCGGTTTTAACTCTATCATCTGTTATTCTTTTAAATAAAGAAATATCTAATATTCCTCCTCTGGGCAAATTTTTAAATCCATATAATGGGTTTTGGACGAACTCAGAAATAAATCAAAAAAAGGTTTTTGAAAAAATAAATTTAAATAATCTTAGAGACTCATTAACTGTACAGTTTGACAGCATGCTAATACCACATGTATATGCTAAAAATGATGAAGATTTATTTTATACTCAAGGATATATTACAGCCCTACATAGGTTATGGCAGATGGAATTTCAAATAAAAGCTGCTGCTGGTGAATTATCGGAAATTATTGGAAAAAGAGCATTGAAAAGAGATAGAGAACAGAGAAGAAAAGGAATTACATACGCAGCCAAGAGAACTTTAAATAAGTCAGTTTCTGACACAAAAACTTATAAACTATTATCTTCATATGTAGATGGCATCAATGATTATATTGAAAATCTTAATTATGAAAATTATCCAGTTGAATATAAGCTTCTAAATTATAAACCAGAAAAATGGACTCTTTTAAAAACATTTATTCTCATGGAGTCAATGTCAGATATGTTATCTAGTAGAGATATGGACATGGAAGATAGTTACCTATTAAATATATTAGGTGAGGAGAAGTATAATTTATTATTTCCTGAATATCATGATAAAATAAAACCAATTATACCTCAGGGAACTAAATTTAATTTTAATGTTCCAAAAATAGATCCGCCTAAAGAAAAATATTTTAGTTTTCCTCTATCTAGCACAATTTCTAAGCCTAATAAAGATAACGGAAGTAATAATTTTGCTATATCCTCAAATAAAAGTAAAGATGGTAGTGCTTTCTTAGCTAGTCAACCTGATCTTTCTTTAAACCTTCCATCTATATGGTATATTATTCATCTTAACTCACCTAATTATAATACGATGGGAGCCTCTCTACCAGGAGCTCCAGGTGTTATTATAGGATTTAATGAAAATGTTGCATGGGGAGAGACTAATGCAACTAGAGATGTTATTGATTGGTATAAAATAGAATTTAAAGATAATTCAAGAGCTGAATATAGGTATGGAGATAAATGGTTAAAAACTGAAAAAGTATTAGAAGAAATTAAAATTAAAGGAGAAAAAACCTTTATTGACACAATTGTATATACTCATTATGGACCAATAGTCTATGATAAAAACTTCAATTCTAATGAGGAAAAAGAAAATTTTGCTATGAGATGGATAGCTCATGACGAGTCTGTAGAATATAAAACATTTCTTTTATTGAATAAAGCAAAAAATATTTATGATATTGAAAATGCTCTACAATATTTCCATGGACCAGCTCAAAATTTTGCATATGCAACAAAACAAGGTGATATAGGATTGACAATAGCAGGAAAGTTTCCTATTAAATGGGAAGGTCAAGGGAAATTTATATTGGACGGATCAAATCCAGAACATGAATGGAGTGGATATATTCCTTATGAGCATTCTCTTTCATTAAGAAATCCTGAAAGTGGTTATGTGAGTTCAGCAAATCAACATCCGGTAGATAAAACATATCCTTATTATTATTATAGTCATAATTACGAGATGTATAGAGGGAGAAGACTTAATGAAAGACTTCAATCTTTAGATTATATTTCTTTTGAAGATATTAAAAAAATTCAAAACGATAATTTTAGTTATAAAGCATTTGAAGCTTTGCCAATAATTCTACCAATGATTGACACTGTTAAACTAAATGAAGATGAAAAAATATATTATAAATCATTAAGTAATTGGGATTACTTTGCTAATCCTAATTTATCTGATCCTTCCTTATTTGTTACATGGTGGGAAAATATAAGAAAAAGTTTGTGGGATGAATTTGACACAATGCATTACTCATATAGAAAACCTAATTCATTTGTTACTACTCAAATAATTAAAGAAAATAATAATTTTGATTTTTACGATAATATTTCGACACCATCAAAAGAAAACATAGAAGATATAATTAATGAATCATTTTCAGAAGCTGTCAAATCATTGAATAGTTGGAAAGAAAAACATATTAAAAAAGATGTTTTATGGAAAAATTTTAAGAATACATCAGTAAATCACCTACTAAATATTAAAAGTTTTAGTAAAGATAATATAGAGGTAGGTGGATACAGAAATATTTTAAATGCTGCTAGTGAAAGACATGGGCCATCTTGGAGAATGATAGTTAGATTAAATAAAAGTGAAAAAACACAGGCATGGGGGGTTTATCCTGGGGGTCAATCTGGTAATCCTGGAAATATTAATTATTTTGGAGAAATAGAAAATTGGGGTAAAGGAAATTACAAAAAATTACTATTTAACAAATCTTTTAAAGAAAATAAGGGTAGAATTATTTTTGAGAAAACATATTATAAGCAATGAATTTTATTTTAAGAATTTTAATTACTGGTATTTCGACATATTATTTAAGTTCTTTTTTTCCTTGGTGGTTTATAATTTTTATTCCTTTCACCTTGGGCTTGATATTTGAAGATAATTATATATCTCATTTTTTAAGTGGATTCATTGGTGTCACTATTTCTTGGATTTTTTTATTATTAAGTATAGAATACCAATCTGAATCTATTTTATCATCAAAAATTATTGAAATTTTAAAAATTAACTCTATAAACATATTAATTATTATTACGGCATTAATAGGTGGTATAATATCAGGTTTATCCTCTATTACAGGACTAGCTTTGATTAATAATTTTAGAAAAAAAAAGGATATAAGAAATTATCGATTTAATTAATAACGAAATCAATAATTTCATCATCTAAAGGATTAACATTTGATGAGTAAACAGCTTTTAAATTACCTGTTTCATCAACAAGATATTTAAAAAAATTCCACCTTGGTGCCTTATCATTCCAACCATTATCATCAATACTAGACAACCATTTATAAACCGAATTTAAATTTTTTCCTCTGACATCTGATTTTTCAAATAATTGGAATTCAATTCCATAATTTGTTTCGCAAAACTCTTCAATTTGATCATTAGAACCGGGTTCTTGGAAACCAAAGTTATTAGATGGAAATGCTAATATTGTAACTTTGTCATTATATTTTTTGTGTAGTTCCTGCAGATCTTTGTATTGAGAAGTATATCCACACTTGGATGCAACATTGACAATTAATATTTTTTTTCCTTTGAATTTAGAAAAGTCAATTAAGTTACCATCAATATCATTTGCAGATAAATTATAGAATTTATTCTCATTAGCAATCATCTTATTATCTGGTGCTTTATCATTTACTTTAAAAACCTTCTCCCTGAGTATATATATACCACTAAAAGATATCAGAGTTGATAAAATTACAATAATAAGTATTTTCATTACATTTTTTTTGGGACATCTATGCCCAACAACTCTAACGAGTTCTTGATAGTTATAGATGTTAAATGAGATAACGCAATTTTAAAAGAAGTTGTTTCATTATTATTTCCATCTATTATTTTCTCCTCTTGATAAAACGCATTATATAGTTTAGAAAGATCATATGTAAATTGACTAATTAATGATGGAGAATAGGTTTCAGATGATATTTTAATAATTTTTGGAAGTTGATAAATATGATCAATAACTTTTTTCTGACTATTAGATATATTTTTTATTTGATCAAAATTAAACTTATCATATTTTATATTTAAAGACTCTGCTCTTCTAATAATAGAGCAAATCCTTGCATATGTATATTGTATAAAAGGACCTGTATTCCCATGAAAGTCAATAGATTCTTCAGGATCAAATAGCATCTTTTTTTTAGGATCTACTTTCAATAAATAATACTTCAAGGCTCCTAATGCTATTTTATTATATAATTCTTTAGAATCCTTAGGGTCAAAATCATCAATTTTCCCTAATTCTTCAGTTCTACTTTTAGCAGTTTTAATCATATGATTAACTAAATCATCAGCATCTACCACATTACCTTCTCTAGATTTCATCTTTCCATCTGGCAAATCAACCATACCATAAGATAAATGATAACATTCTTTGGCCCAATCGTATCCAAGTTTTTCCAAAATTTTAAATAATACCTTAAAATGATAATCTTGTTCATTTCCAACAGTATATATCTGTTTTTTAATTTTAGGATGATCTTCAAATCTTTTAATTGCTGTTCCAATATCCTGAGTTATATAGACAGATGTTCCATCACTCCTTAAAAGTAATTTATTATCTAAACTTTGTTTACTTAAGTCTACCCATACAGATCCATCTTCCTTTTCAAAAAATATATTTTTTTTAAGACCAATTTTGATATTTTCTTTACCTAACAAATAAGTTTCAGACTCATAATAATTTTTATCAAAATTAATTCCAATTGACTTGAATGTATAATTAAATCCTTCATAAACCCAATTATTCATCATTTTCCATAATTCAATTGTAGACTTATCTTTCTCTTCCCATAATTTCAAAAGATTAGTTGCTCCCTTAGATAATTCCGTTTGTTTAGAAGCATCATCCTTAGAAATCCCCTTATCAATTAAATTTTTTATTTGCTTCTGATTTTCTTTATCGTACTTCACATAATAATCACCTACAAATTTGTCACCTTTGACATTTAAAGATTCAGGAGTATTTCCATCAGCAAAAAGTTTCCATGCCATCATTGATTTACAAATATGAATTCCCCGATCATTGATTATCTGTACTTTATGAACTTTTTTTCCATTTGCTTCTAAAATTCTAGACATAGAATCTCCCAAGAAAATATTTCTAAGATGACCTAAATGAAGAGGTTTATTTGTATTCGGTGAAGCAAATTCAACCATTACCTCTTCCCCATCGAACTTTTTAAACCCCCATTTTTTTGAATTTGATATCGTTTTAAATAATTCTTTTAAAATATGATCTGATAAATCAAGATTTAAAAAACCTTTCACAATATTAAAACCAGAAATAATATTTGAGTTTTTAATTATATATTCCCCAATTATATTTCCAGCTTCTTCTGGATTACATTTTAAATGTTTAATATGGGGGAAAATTATAAAAGTATAAAACCCTTCAAAATTTTTAGGAGTAGTATCAATTGATATTCTTTCAATTTTACAATCATAATCAAAAGAATTATTTAAAGACTTTTTAATTATTTTTTTTAACTCAAGTTGAATATCTATCATAATACAAAAATTAAATTAAATGCATTATATTCATAATAATTAATAGATTAAGTTTGAAAATAATTTTTCACATTTTATAAAATGAAAGAGAAAAGTGATTCAGTTATTATTTTACCAACTTTTAATGAAATTGGAAATATTGAAATTACATTAAAAAAAATTGAAAATCTCAGTAATAAATTTGATGTTATAGTTGTAGATGATAATTCTCCAGATGGAACTGGATTATATGTTGAAGAAGCTATAAATTCAGAAAAGTTTAATGTTAATATTAAATTAATAACAAGGAAAGGAAAAGATGGCCTTGGAACAGCATATATTGAAGGTTTCAAAAAGAGTTTAGAACTAAAATATTCATATATTTTCCAGTTAGATTGTGACGGATCTCACGACCCAAAAAAATTAGAAGATTTATTAAATGAATTAAAAAATAATAATGCTGAAATTGCTGTTGGGTCTAGATATATTAAAGGAATTACTGTTATAAATTGGCCTCTTTCTAGACTTTTATTATCAATTTTTGCTAATTATTATGTTAAGGTAGTCACTGGTTTAAATGTGAATGATTCTACAGGTGGATTTAATGGATATACCCGTAAAGCTTTAAATAGTATAATGAAAAACAAAATTTATTTTAAAGGATATGCATTTCAAATTCAAATGAAATTTATTGGATACAAATTAGGTTATAAGATTAAAGAAATTCCAATAATTTTTAAAGACAGAGAAATTGGAGAATCAAAAATGTCATTTAAAATTTCAGGAGAAGCTTTTCTAGGAATTATTTATATGAAATTTATAAGTCTCTTTACTTCCTTCAAAAATTAACTGAATTTAATAGAATTTATAACTCTAATTCTATCTATAAATATAATTGGAATACATATTGAGATCAATATCATCATTAACATAATTATATTAATTGAAAAAATATTTGAAATAGCAAAATTCATAGGAATATGATCTATATAATAATTTTCTTTATCTAGCTTAAAAAGCTTAAAATTATTTTGAAGAAAAATTATAATAAAAGAGAGAGAATTACCTAATATCATACCATAAAGAGCGATTTTTAAACCTATATTAAAGAAAATATTAAATATAATATTTCTTTTTGTCCCAAAAGATTTAAGAGTTCCAATTAGATTTGTTTTCTCAATAATTAAAATGAAAATAATAGATAACATATTAAAGCAAGCTACCATAACTATTATCATAAAGAAGATTATAACATTTTTATCAAGTAAGCTAAGCCAATCAAAAATCTGAATATATTTTGAGTTTGTTGTTTCTACAAATTCATTATATAATGTGTTATTTTTTATTTCATTTATTTGAGATTCATTATATAAGTTTTCATTAACAAAAACATGAAGCCCTGATGCTTTTTGAGTATCCCACTGATATAGTTTTCTAGATAAACTAATTGGACCAAAAACTGTCAAATCATCTATCTCCTCAAGACCAGTATTATAAATACCTACAACTAACATCTTTCTAAAGACAGGAGGTTCATTAGGAAAAAATATTGTGACAGTATCATTTATAAAAACCTTTAATTTTTTTGATAATGAAGAACTTAAAATAACTGAACTTTTTAAGTTAAAACCATCTTCAATTTCATCAATATGATAACTAATATTTTTAATAAAATTTTTTTCAATTCCCTTAAAAACCACACCCTCAAGGTTAATTCCTTTTCCTTGTATAAGAGCAGAATTGAGTATATATGGATGGACTGAACTTATATCTTTAATATTATTATAATTAGCATATAACCCATCAGATAAATTTATTGGAGAATTTTTAAAACTCAGACCATTACTATAATTTGAAATATTATAGTGACCTGAAAAATCATATATTTTCTTTTTAATTTCTTCTTTAAATCCAGATAAAATAAAAGACGAAATAAGTATTGAAAACAAACCAAAAGAAACACTTAATAAAGCAACTCTCCTAATAACATGAGAAAAACTATTTAGTTTATTTTTATTATTGAATTTATAAATATTATTAAATAGTTTCATTTAGTAAATTTGTATAAATCAAACATAATGGAAAGAAAAATCAAAGACATATTTTTTCTTTTTTTATTTATAATACTATTCATTTCATGTAATAGTATTGACCCTATTTCAAATAACATTAATAGTAACATAAACACTGAAGATTCAATAGATGATAATACAAATAAATGTAATAATTGTATTTATGTATATAGTTTTGAAATTAATACTTTAGGTGTTGGCCCTGAATCAGAAATCGTTGACGAACCCAAAATACCTGCAGCTTTAAAAATTAAAAAAGATGATTCGATTCATTTTGAAGGAATTATAGGAATAGAAATTAGAGGAGAGACTTCTCAGTTCTTTGACAAAAAATCTTATGGAATTGAAACTTGGGATACTCAATATAATGATATTGATGTTTCTTTATTAGGCTTTCCAGAAGAGGAAGATTGGATACTTTATGGACCTTATAGTGATAAGTCATTAATTAGAAATAAGATTATATATGAATTATCAGAATTGATGGGAAATTATACATCTAGAACTGAATTTGTAGAATTAACTATAAATTATGAGTATAAGGGTCTATATATTTTTATGGAGAAACTTAAAAGAGATAAAAATAGAATTGATATTTCAAAGTTAGAGGAAAATGACACTGATGAAAATACTATATCAGGTGGATACATTATTAAAATAGATAAAAGTGATATGGAAGATGGGAGTTATACTGATTATAATTCGTTCCAATCAAAATATGATGTATTTGGAAAATTAGATGGAGATAAAAAAATTAATTTTAATTATGAGTATCCTAAACCTGGTGAAATTCATGCTAAACAAAAAACATATATTAAAAATTATTTTGAGGAATTTGAGAATTCATTAGCAGGAAATAATTTCAAAGATCCAAATGAAGGATACAGAAAATATATTAATGAAAATTCCTTCATTGATTTCTTCATTTTAAATGAGTTATCAAATAATGTAGATGGATACAGACTTAGTACATACTTATATAAGGATAGAGGAGAAAAAATGAATATAGGACCAATTTGGGACTTTAATTTATCTTTCGGAAATGCAGATTATTGCGGTGGAGATAGATACGACTTATGGTGCTATAAATTTAATGAGAGATGTCTTGGGGACTTATGGAACGTTCCATTTTGGTGGGATAGGATACTAGAAGATGAAAAATTTATCGTAAACTTAAAAAACAGGTGGAATGATTTAAGGGGAAATATATTATCTGAAGAAAACCTTATGAATATTATAGATATAAAATATTCTCTTCTCAATAATGAGACAGATGTGATAAAAAAGAACTTCGAAAAATGGAAAATATTTGGTGTATATATTTGGCCAAATAGTTTTGTTGGAAATAATTATTATGAGGAAATAGATTTTCTAAAAAATTGGATTAAGAATAGAGTTTCATGGCTTGATGAAGAAATAAATAAATTATGACAATACCTAAAAGTATAAAATATATTTTATTGGTTATAGCAGTTATAGCATCAGCTATAATAATTATTTTATTTTATAATTTAAACTATAAGATGTACCCATTAAAGGCTGATCAAAGCCTTTACTCTCAAAATATTTGGGAAATAAATATTGATAGTTTATCAAAAAAACTATTATCTCAGATGTCATTAGAAGAGAAAATCGATCAGATGTATGGAGAAAAAATGTATAAATCAATTCCAAAATTTTTTGGAAATTTTTTATTAAAACAAAGATTTGCACACATATATGTTGGAAGAAATGAAAGATTAAATATTCCACCATGGGTTCTCTCTGATGGCCCAAGAGGAGCAAGGGTTCTTGATAAAAATATTTCTTCAGTAACAACTTTTCCTGTTGCTATGGCTAGAGCAGCTTCATGGAATACTGAACTTGAGTATAATGTTCATGATGTCATTTCAAAAGAAATGAGAGCAAACAAAACAAATTATGCTGCAACACCATGTATCAATCTACTAAGACATCCCGGCTGGGGAAGAGCTCAAGAAACATACGGAGAGGATCAATGGTTATTAGGTAAATTTGGTGTAGCTGCGGTAAAGGGGATTGAAAAAAATAATGTAATGGCTTGCCCAAAACATTTTGCATTAAATAGTATAGAAAACTCAAGATGGGTTTTAAATGTTTCTTTAGATGAAAGAACTTTACACGAGGTCTATTTACCTCATTTTAAAAAGGTAATTCAAGATGGAAAACCGGCCTCTATAATGTCAGCATACAATAAAGTAAGAGGAGAATATAGCGGAAGTAATAAAGAGCTTTTAACTGATATTCTTAGAGAGGATTGGGGATTTAAAGGTTTTGTGTCAACAGATTGGATGTATGGAGTATATGATGGAATTAAGGCTATAAAGGCAGGTTTGAATGTAGAAATGCCATGGCAGGATGAATATAGTTACAATATCATAAGAGAGGCAATTAGTACTAACATAATAGAAGAAAAAGAAATTGACAGCCTTGTTATTACATCATTAAGGACAAGATTAAAATATGCCTTTGCATATGATAGTATAGATTATAATCATAAGCTAATTCTTGATAAGTCACATATAGATTTAGCAAGAGCTGTAGCAGAGGAAAGTATGGTACTTATAAAAAATAAAAACATCTTACCTTTTTCAAAAGATAAAAATTTAAAAATTGGTGTAATTGGTAAATTAGCTAATACTGAAAATACTGGAGACTTAGGGAGTAGTAATTCTACTCCACCCTATGTTATAACTCCTTATCAAGGAATTAAAAATTATCATAAAAATAAAAATAATGAAGTCATTCTTGATGATGGTGATAACATTAATAGTTCTATTGAATTAGCAAAAAAATTGGATCAAGTTATTTTAGTAGTTGGATATACATTTGAGGATGAAGGAGAATATGTTATGAGTAGAGGTCAGATGTTAAAGTCAGCAGAAGCAAATGAATTAGTCGGAATTAAGGGTATTGGAGGTGATAGGATAAGACTAAACTTATCAGATTACGACGAAAAATTAATTAATGAAATATCCAAAGTAAATAAAAATTTGGTAGTTGTTTATGTAGGAGGAAGTGCAATAGATATGAGTAAATGGGAAAAAAATGTACCAAGCATTCTCTTCTCATGGTACTCAGGGATGGAAGGAGGTAATGCTTTAGCAAAAATATTATATGGTGATGTTAACCCAAGCGGTAAATTACCATTTACAATTGCAGCTAATCCAAATGACTATCCATATTTCAATCCTTACACTGATTCTATTTATTATGGATATTATCATGGATATTCTTTATTTGAAAAATATAATAAAGAAATAGCCTACCCTTTTGGGCATGGATTAAGTTATAGTGATTTTAAGTATAAAAATTTAGAAATTAAAGATATAAGTCCTGAGAAAAAATATATTGAATTAAGTTTAGACATAAAAAATAACAGTCAAATTGAGGGTAAAGAAATTATTCAACTTTATGTTGGATTTGAAAATTCTAATATTGACAGACCAAAGAAACTTTTAAAAGGATTTAAAAAAGTTCTACTAAAACCAAATGAAATAAAAAAAATTAATTTTGAAATAGAAATTGATGACTTAAAATATTATGACTCATCTAGCAAAGAATGGATTTTAGAAGATATTACTTATAAGGTTTTATTAGGAGAATCCTCTGACAATAGTAAATTATTAACCTCTGATTTTAAAATTCAATTTTAAAAAATTATAAAAAGACTCATAATTAGATTCTAAAGTAAATTTATTTTCAAATAATTTCCTTGATTCTTTTTTAATAGAATCAATTTTATTCGAATTCAATATTTTTATTACAGCATTAACCAAATCATCATTATTAAACTTTTTTGGTAGTAAAAAACCATTTTTATTATCACTAATTATTTCAGAAACCCCTCCAATATCTGGAGCAATAATAGGAATTCCAAAGCCCATTGCTTCCATTATTGAAACTGGCACTCCCTCACTTTCACTAGTATTTAAAAATAAATCAATTTTATTTTTTTTATAAAAATTATAAACTTCATCGTTATCTAGATGACCACAAAATTTAAAGTTTACTTTACTTAATATTTCTGATGAGACTGATTTATATTTAGATAGTAAGGATCCACCTCCAATATGCGTCCATTCAAATTTAATATCTTTTCGAATTTTTGAAATAGAGTCAAGTAATTTGATGATTTTATCTATTCTTTTTATTCTCCTTAAGTTTGAACACGATACTATATGAAAAATATTATTTTTATTCTGTTTAGAAATATAATTATTATCCTTAACACCAAGATAAAAATGTTTTATAATTGATTTATTGAATTTGTAATTAGTAATTAAATATTGCCCCCCTTCCTTTGATATAGGAAATAAATAATCAATATTTTTAAGAAAATATTTTTTTAATGGCATATACCTATAGGGACGAACTTCTTTATACAAATCAAAACCATGAATTCTACTAACTAATGAATAATTATAAATTGGTTTTAAAAATTGAAGAGCATAAGTAATTTCTGTATTCCAGTATGTATATATAATTTGATTCTCTAGATTTTCACAGTTATTAAAATAATTTTTAAAAACATCAACATAAAAAGAAAAATTAGAAATAGAATATGCAGAATATAATAATGCTTTAGGATTATTTAATAAAACTCTAATTATCTCCTTTCTACATTGACTATATTTTATACCAAAAATAAAATTTAAAAATTTAGAGAATTTAGATTTATTTTTTTTTTTAATTAAAAAATTATTGTAGCTGAATTCCTTCCTTTTAATGTTTAATTTTATTTCTTTTTTAGAAGGAATTATTTCATAATTTATATTTTTCTTCTGTTTTAAATATTTTATTTCATTTTCTAGAAACACCTCATTATTACCAAAAGGAAATGTCGAAGAAAAAATTAAAATTTTCATTTTTAAAATTCTAGTTCTAAGACAAGAGTCTGCTTTAAATTTGGAAAGAATCTTAGAAAAAAGTTTTTAAGAATCTTTGTGTAACCCCCTAATAGATGTTGACACATTCCAACTCTAACAATTTTATAACCGGCATCAACAGCAAGTTTTGATAAGGTATACTGTGAAAACCAAAATTTATGATCAGTATTAATTATTTCTTTATTTCTTAATGCGTTCATAAAATTCTCAATTCTAAATGCATTTGGAGTCGTTAAAATAATTGAGCTAACTTTTCCATTAAATATTTTTTTTATATCTATAAGAAATGTTAGAGGATCTCCAATATGTTCAATTACATCCGATATTAATAAGACATCAAAATTTTCCTTGGAAACTTGCTTTGGTAGTTTTTCATTTTGAATATCAACACAATATAAATTATCAATATTAAATTTATCTCTAACCATGTTTATACCATGTTTATCAATATCAACTCCAATACAAATACTTGATTTTTCCACTAGTTTGCTATGAAGCCATCTATTTTCTTTTATTTTTTTTTCAATTAGAGGAATATGATCTAGAAAACCAAGATGTAAAACTTTTTTACCCTTACATCTATCAATAATTACTGAATCTCTATCAAGCTGTTTTGTTGACTTAGACAAATGAAACTTGAACCCATTATTAAATTTTTTTCCTTTCAAAAGTTCTTCAACTTCCTTATTTATTTTCATATTATTCGAATTTAAACCTTTAGTTATAAATTTAAACTAGATTTATAAATATAAATTTTAAATGCATTGAAAAGATATATTTTCATTTTTCTTTTAACAATAGACTTTTCTTATTTATACCCTAAACAAAATATAATTGTTGGAGCAGAAAGAATAGATTTATATCAAGAAATTATATCAAATAAATCAATTGGCTTATTAGTTAATCACACATCGATTGTAAAAGACAAACACATAATCGATACACTTTTATCTTTAGGTAATAAAATAGAGAAAATATATAGTCCTGAACATGGTTTTACTGGAAAAATTGAAAGAGGAAAATTAGTAAGTCAAGACACCCTTTCAGTTAATAATATTAAAATTCCAATAATCTCTATGTATGGGAAAAACAGAATACCATCTGATGATGATCTAAAAGATTTAGAAATTATTATTTTTGATATTCAAGATGTTGGGGTGAGGTTTTACACTTATATAAGTGCTATGCATAATATGATGCAAAAGTGTGCAGATTTAGGTATTAAATTTTTAGTATTAGATAGACCAAATCCAAATAGTGGTTACATTGATGGACCAGTATTAGAGATGGAATATCAGTCTTATATAGGAATGCATGAAATACCAATTGTTCATAGTTTAACTGTTGGTGAATTAGCAACTATGATAAAAGGAGAAAAATGGATTAATAACAGTGAAAAACTAAAATTGGAGGTAATTAAAATTGATAATTGGGATCATTCTACTACATATAAAATACCAATTAGACCTTCTCCAAATCTACCAAATCAACAGTCTATATTATTATACCCCTCCCTATGTCTATTTGAACAGACAATAGTTAGCATTGGAAGAGGAACGTCATACCCATTCCAAGTAATCGGTCATCCCAACTATGACGATAAATCTTTTTCATTTACCCCAGTTAGTGTTGAGGAAGAAAGAAAACCAAAACATGAAGGCAATAAGTCCTATGGAATGGATTTAAGAGATATAAAAGTTAAAAAGGAATTAGATATTAGTTATATAATAAATTTTTACAATAAGTTAAAGAATACTGATTCTAACTTTTTTGGTAAATATTTTTATAGACTAGCTGGTAATAAAAAATTAGAAAATCAAATTAAAGGTGGTATCTCAGAAAAAGAAATAAGATCTTCGTGGAAAATTAAACTTTCTCAATATAAATCAATGAGAAAAAAGTATTTACTATATAAAGATTTTGAATAAGTGAAAAAAAAGTCAATAATATTTATGGGTACACCAGCATTTGCTGTACCATCTCTTGAAATACTTATTAACAAAGATTTTAATATTATCGGAGTTATTACTGCAACTGACAAAAAAAGTGGAAGAGGAAGAAAAATTACTTCTTCACCAATTAAAAAAATTGCTACTAATAATAATATTCCAATATTTCAACCTAAAAACTTGAAAGACCCTCAGTTCATAAACGAAATAAATTCTTTAAAACCCGATTTATTTGTTGTAGTTGCATTTAGAATGTTGCCCGAAATATTAATTAATATTCCTAAACTAGGAACTATAAATTTACATTCATCATTACTTCCTAATTACAGAGGTGCTGCTCCTATAAATTGGGTAATAATTAATGGAGAAGAGGAGACAGGGGTAACAACATTTTTTATAAATAAAAAAATAGATGAAGGTGATATTATTGACTCGATGAGAGTAAAAATAAATGACGGGTATTCTGCTGGAATTCTTCATGATAAGCTCATGAGTGTTGGGGCAGAATTAGTTTTAAAAACTGTAAATAATATTTTTACCAATACTTTCTCTAGGAAAAAGCAAATAATATCAGATAAGGATAAGCTTGCTCCTAAAATTGATAAAGAGTTATGTAAAATAAATCTCAAAAAATCAAGCAAAGAAATAGTTAGACTAATTAAAGGTCTGAGCCCTTACCCAGGTGCTAAACTAAAATTTAATAATAAATATTATAAAATTATTGATTGTAAAAAAACAGATATAAACTATTCTAACAAAAGCATAATGTTTGTTGAAAATAATAAATTATATTTCAAAAATTTTAAAAATGAAAGCATTGAAATTCTAGAGTTACAAGCTGAAGGAAAAAAAATAATGAAATCATCTGATTTCCTTAGAGGAAATAAATTATGAAAAATATATCTCTTATAGTAGCAGTTAGTGAAAATATGGTAATAGGTAAAGACAATAAATTAGCTTGGCATCTACCTGATGACATGAACTATTTTAGCAACATGACGAAGGGACATTCAATTATAATGGGAAGAAAAAATTGGGAATCTATACCCGAAAAATTTAGGCCTCTGCCTGATAGGAAAAATATAGTTGTTACAAGAAATAGTAAATTTAAAGATGATGGGGCTTCAGTAGTTAATTCTATTGAAGAAGCTATTGAAGAGGCAAGATCTTCTGAAGATGAAGAAATTTTTATAATTGGAGGAGGTGAAATTTATAAACTTGGATTCAAATATGTAGACAGATTATATATTACAGAAATTTATGCTGAGGTTGATGGTAATACATATTTTCCTGAGTGGAATAAGAAAGATTGGAAAGAAATCAGCAGAATTTCTCATCCTTCAAACGAAAAGCACGAGTATTCTTTTGACTATGTAATCTATATGAAAAATGAGTAAAGTTTCCTGTAGTATAATAACGATAGGAGATGAAATTCTTTTTGGTCATATATTAGACACAAACTCCAAATGGTTAAGTCAAGAACTAAATAAAGTCGGAGTAAAAATTTTAGAAAAGAAAAGTATAGGTGATGACTACGATCAAATAAATGATTCAGTAAAGAATTCATTATCTAATTATGATATAACAATATTAACAGGAGGCTTAGGTCCTACAAATGATGACATAACAAAAAATTGTTTGAATGATTATTTTAAGGGTAAGCTAATATATCATGAGAAGACACTAAACCACATAAAAAAAATCTTCGAAAAAAGAAATTTAGAGTTTACAATAAAAAATAAGAATCAAGCATTAGTACCTGATACTTGCAAAGTACTTCACAATAAATTTGGGACTGCACCTGGGATGTTATTTAAAGATGAAAATAAAATTCTTATTTCGCTTCCTGGAGTTCCTTTCGAGATGAAAAGTCTATTTGAAGATGAATGTAAAAAAGTTATTTTCGAAAATTTTGATCTTCCAAAAATATTTCATAGAATAATCAAAACCGTTGGTATTGGAGAGTCATGGCTCTCAGATTTAATTCAGAATTGGGAGAATAATTTACCTGAAAAAATAAAACTAGCATATCTACCTAGCATAGGAAGAGTAAAATTAAGATTAACTGGTTTTGGAGATGATATTAAAAAAATAGAAAGGGATATTAAAAAAGAGGAGGAAAAAGTTATTCCTCTAATAGGTAAATACGTTTTTGGTTATGACTCAGACGAGCTTGAAAAAATAATTGGGGATTTGCTAAAAAGTAAGAACAAAGATTTATCGATTGCTGAAAGTTGTACCGGTGGATACGTATCTAATCTTATTACCTCTGTACCTGGATCATCTAAATATTTTAAAGGGTCATTAATAGCATATAGTAATAAAATTAAAATTAAAGAATTAGGAATCTCACCTGATACTATTAATAATTTTGGTGCTGTGTCTAAAGAAACAGTTGAGGAGATGGCAAAAAATATTAGAGTAAAATTTAAAACATCTATTGGTATTGCGTCTTCAGGAATTGCAGGTCCTGGTGGTGGGACTAAGGATAAGCCTGTGGGCACTGTATGGATAGCGTATTCTGATGAAAAAATAACTGTCAGTAAAAAATTAAATCTAACTGAAAGAAGAGATGTCAATATAATATTATCCTCTATAAATTTATTGAATCTATTAAGGATAAATTTAAAAAAGAACTGAGAGAGAAATAGTCATTCTATTAAAATAACCATCTCTTCTAATAGTATCATTAGTAATATTTTGACCAGGAAAAATATCTATAGGACCCCACCACCATGACCAGTTATTATGCTCTGACGAGTAACCTTGAAGCAGATAACCAACTTTTAATGAAATATGTTTTTTACCGGAAGATTTTTTTATTCCTATGGACGGGCTCCAAAAAAAACCACCATTTATTGATATATAATCTTCTGATCCAAAATCTTTTCCAAGTGAAAATCCTATTTTATTTTCAGCAAAAAGTCTAAAAGTAGATTGTCTATTTAGGGGATATATATCATAAAAATTTTTAAAATAAATTGGCACAAAATTTATCCTATCAATCATAAAAATACCTGAACCAAGTCCGAGATTAAGGTGTTTATTATTAAATAAACCTTTTGAAATAAATGCGCCAGTATTTGTACTAAAATTTCCAGTATTTATTCCTAATTCAATATTATTCCAACTCTTCTTAGTAAATTCATAAAATTCAGAATATCTATTAATTTTTAGTTTAATATTTCTATCAGAACTTATATTTAAAGTGTCATTTAATCTATAGATAAAAAAAGATATTTTGCCGGATTCAGAGCTTCTTATATCACTTTTTGAGTAATTTATTAATTTACCCTTATACTTTACTCCATCTAAAATTAATAAGTCATTTTTTTGAGC
>CERX01048067.1_pt1 | contig 23354 bp, 14 predicted proteins | sample 350251 | NCBI WGS metagenome assembly CERX01 (sample SAMEA2621044, study PRJEB7988) | marine metagenome | biome: marine biome (ENVO:00000447); feature: deep chlorophyll maximum layer (ENVO:xxxxxxxx); material: "saline water (ENVO:00002010), including plankton (ENVO:xxxxxxxx)" | depth 50 m
ACTAGTCCTCTTAATTATCATAATACATTTTGAGCAAATAATTTGGGGTTTTCTGCAATATTCTCTGCCATTTTCCTTTCAATTTCTCCTTTAGATACTAGTCGCTGGAGATCCTGATCCAGAGACTGCATGCCTTCAACACCACCAGATTGAATAATGGAGGGTATTTGATAAATCCTGTCTTCACGAATAAGATTTCTTATAGCGGTATTTGCTATCATAACCTCACACGCAGGAATTCTACTCTTCCCGTCCTTTGTTTTTAGTAATTTTTGTGCGATAACAGCCTCAAGACTCTCTGAAAGCATTGAACGTATCTGACCCTTTTGACCTGTTGGAAATATATCAATAATCCTGTCTATTGTTTTTACAGCACTTGAAGTATGTAGCGTAGATAGGACAAGGTGACCTGTTTCTGCGGCTGTTAGAGCTAGAGAAATGGTTTCTAGGTCTCTCATTTCACCAACTAAAATAACATCAGGATCTTCCCTAAGTGCAGATCGCATTGCGTTTGCAAAACTATGTGTATTTGCGCCAAGCTCTCTCTGGTTAATAAGACTCTCTTTGGTTTCATGATAATATTCAACAGGGTCTTCAATCGTGATTATATGACACTTTCTCTGAATATTTATGTGATCTACCATAGCGGCCAGAGTTGTGCTTTTCCCAGAACCTGTTGGCCCTGTAAGCAGCACCAGTCCCCTATCCATGAGAGCTAAACTTTTAAGAACTGGAGGTATGCCTAGATCATCAAAATCTTTTACTACTTCTGGAATAGTACGGAACACACCGGCAAGACCCTTAATCTGGTTAAAAAAATTAACCCTAAATCTTCCTTTCCCTTCTAATGTAGCTGAGAAATCTATTTCTTTATTCTCTTCAAATATATTTATCTGTTCCTGATCTAATACCTGAGGCAAGATTGATTCCATATCCTCTTGTTTTAGTGGTTGCATATTGAGTGGCTTCATAGTTCCATTAATCCTAACCATTGGAATAGAGCCAACACTCAGATGCAGATCCGAGGCACCACTATCAACAGAGTATGAGAGAAGTTTATTTAGATCCATCTAAAACTATTCTCCTTCTGGTGAACCGTAACCAGTAAACTTACCGAGATCTCCGTCATAAACAACTTGATGACCAGCGCCTCCTGACATTTCCTCAGTACTTGTTGCCGTAATGCGACCTCCTTGATCACTTAATTGCAGATCAAATGTCCATTTTAACTTTGTTGAACGACTAACATCCAACTGGCCTGCCCTTTCTAGTTCATCGATCTCAGAAGGCCAATCACCCCGAGTTTGATAATACATTTTAGATGCATTATTAATATTTGACATAACTGTTCGAGCCTCTGACGCATAAGAACTTTTTACATAATCCAAATATGTAGGAAGCGCTATAACAGCTAATATTGCTACAATAACAACCACGACCATAATCTCGATCATTGTAAAACCAGACTGTTTCTTACCTTTATGATCCATATCTAAATGTCCCTTTATTTTAATATTATTAACTACTTATAATTCTTTTTGTTTTTTTAGGTGCTATTCGCCCTATTAAGACACTATTAAAAGAACGATAAAAATTGTGATTTTACTCACACTTTAACAGCATTATTTGAGAAGGACTACCTTCTGGGTCTCAATATATGTCCCCGCAGCGAATTTAATAAAATATACTCCAGTTGGAAGATCGTGGCCTTTTTCATCTCTACCATCCCATTTTATATCATAATATCCGGGTTGTTGTCTCTTACTAAGAAGAATTTTCACAGCTTGACCATTTACATTAAAAATCACTATTTTGGTATCGATTGCATTTGAGATACTGTACCTGATTCTGGTAGTTGGGTTGAACGGGTTTGGGTATGGAGAAAATAAAGAAAAACTATTAGGCATCAGTTCAGTTTTTGTATTGAGCTGGGTATTTATATTCAAGGTAACCGGTACTCTTATACTATCTATATTTGAAAATAGTAGATCTATATATGCATCATAGTCACCTGTTTCCATACCTACTGTTGACGCTTGTGCATTGATAAATAATTCCTGCTGTCCAGGTAAAAAGCCTTCCAAATCTCCAGTTGATGAAGATAGTGTAAGCCACTCAGGGCCATTTTCTGAATATGTTTTGCCTTCCCACGAAAGCCCACTGTAGGCAAAAGATTCGCCTAAAGTTGATATTTGAGTGCCCTCAATACCTGTACTATTCTGCCAACCTACAGTTGCCTGATCTACTGCCCCAACCATCTCACTGTAATTACATTTAATTTTTCCATTGCTATACAGAACAATTTGGAAATCAAATGTACCTGTGCCAGCACTACCTGCCCACCTAGATACATCATTAAACCAAATAACTACACGGTTTTCATTGACATCATAATAAATATTACCTGCAGAGCTTGAGTTGCTATTCTCATTAAGCGGATTTAGATCATCAAAAAATCCAAATATCGCTGGCCTAGGCATATTAGTTGAAGGTATATCTCCATTCTGCCATACTAACTCATTCTCACTGCTCCACCCTATCCAACCATTTGCATTCACCTGTACATAATCATACGTCTCTCCATAAAATGTAAAATAAAATGGTAGAGATATTTGTTGGTAGGAGAAATGATCATTATTTGAAAATATCAGTTGCACAGCTGAATTACCTATATCAATCCACTCTTGTGAAATACTTTCTTCATAGTCTGATGTAGACCAAAAATAATTACCACTATCTGGACCCCCTTGCGGATTTAAGAAGGATTCTGGACTAGAAACCTTTGCATGATAGTCTAAAAGAGATTCTGGATCACCTAAATTGGAGATTGTTACATTTTGACTAGCGTAACTATCTAAACCAGTCTCAAATGCAATTTCTACCGGATCAATCTGGACAGTTGCTTCCCCTAATGAGATTGTAAAAGATATTGAATCATCTGCATTGGTTACATCAAATATGTTTAATCCACCTGGACTTCCATTACCATTGTCATAAAGAAAAGGGGGAGGATTTGTACCGTCATTGATCTCAGTATGGCCATATTGTAGATTGTAGGGCGCCTGATCAAGATTACCCTCATAAACTAGGTCACCTCCCGGTCTGTATACATAGAACTCATCTGGTGGACCTTGACCATTACCACTACCCGCATCAGGATTAATTCTGTAGACTAGCATCCCTGACCTAGAACCGGGTGCATTAGCATCATAGCCCTCTCTATTACGATATTCTAGAAGAAAATATTCACTATCAGAGTTTGGTGATGCAATCTTGTATAGCGAATTATATTGTTCTTGGACTGGTCGCAGGCTGTATGTTCCACTCTGAGTTATTTCTATTGGCTCAAGCCAATCGAAATACTTCCACATGGTGAATGCACTTGGAAGTTGAGGAGGATTTGCATTATATCCCATAACATCCCACCCTCCGATAGGACTAGGAGAATTGCCACCATCATATTGGTAGTAATCAGGCGCCCCTAATACATGCCCAAATTCGTGGCAGAGGACACCAACATTAAAATACCAGGACTCAGAAAGCATAAATAAATAATCATATACCCTGGCATTATTTATGTTAACAACTTCATTATACAAAACCCACCTGTGTGGCCATAGCAAGTCTGCCCAATCACCCGGACTTCCATAAATCACAAAAGATACAGCATCCACAAATCCATCATCATTGGTGTCAACATCGACCCACTGCTCACCAGGCCCAATAATGGGTAAGATTGAATTCACAGCATTTGCAAGCAGCGTGTGCTCTCTCTCAGCTTTTTGTGCGCCGCTCTGGTATCCGTTGAGGTTTGCTTCAGAGTAAGGCATATAATAGCTTCTGTTATAGGTATCAACATAAGAAGTATTTGATTCATCACTAGTTCTTGGGTAATGATGGGTATTCACAGTTAATGAATTATTCGATATATCCTCAAAATAGTGTCTAAGCGATGGTTCATCATTTTCTGTTTGAAATACTACATCGTAGTATGATCGAGGTGAAGTAAAATCAGGATCATCTGCGAATCTTATAAAAATATTTATCTGATTTATTAAACCAGATGAGGGCGAGTCTCTACCGTCACTTTGGATGTCATATTCGTGGTGTATTACTTTTTTTTGATTATAAAGTTCGAGGCTTAGAGAATATCCAGGATCAATACCAAATGAACTAGGATCACCACTACCAACCAATAGACTAGAAGGTAATAATTCACCCCTTTGTCCTTTTATTGCATAATAATAATAACCATCGCTCTTGTCCATAATTATAGTATAGTCATCTTGATCATGGAGTCGTCTTGAGTACTGATCTCCAGTCACGTAACAATCTAATAGACTACCATCAGGCAATTTTATAGTCCTAGGTATACTTTCAAACCAAGTGGCACTAAGAATAGAGCTAGAAAGATATATTAAAAAGAGATTCCTCAAAAATTTCATCAAGGAATATAGCAGGTTACTATACTAGAAATGAAAAAGGTTATTTAATCAAGGTCATTCTGTGGGATTGAACAAAACTCCCATTTAAGAACAGGCTGTAGAAATATACTCCTGCAGCAACGGGCATCCCTTTTGAGTCATCAGCATTCCAGAGGAACCTATTATTCCCTGGAAAAAACTCACCAACTTTAAGTATTTTGATCTCATGTCCATTTATATCAGAAATTATCAAAGCTCCCGTAGAATGTTTTTTAACAGAGACATCAATAACTGTTGAGGGATTAAATGGATTTGGGAAATTTTGACTTAGGTGTATTTCTTTAGGGTGCAGATCTACAACACGTAATTGAGAACTAAACATTCTCATCTGGTGGTATGTATCACTATTATCTGAAATGTATTCCGCATGAAAATAGTTTTCAGACCAATCTATTAGGTCATACACCATTTCCTCATAGCCCAGAACTCCTAAAGGTGTCATGAACCTTCTAAGGAAAGTTATTTTGTTTGATTCTTTATCAAAACCAACATAGTGATATGCCCAGTTTAAGTCATCGTTAAATAAAAAATCACAAGAGGACGTATAGATACTATGCCCATCTCTATCACCACCTTCAGTAATCATAATTGATATGTTTCTATTCTGATAGCTAAATGAGGGTGATGTGAGATCATCCAGACCTGTCCATTGGGTCTGAAAACTTGTCAAACTCTGCGCACACAAGGCAGATACGAGTGCAAATACTGCAGCTAGAGTACAGTTTCTGAGATTTTTTATGGCCACCATAGTGACCATAATATACATAATTACTGAATACGAATGGTCAAATTTTCGTATTTGTTGTGTGCTAGCTCACTATTTCATTAAGACCATTCTTTTTGTAATAGAATTATCATTTGTTAAAAGCGTATAGAAATATACTCCGCTAGGTACTTTTTCACCCAAATCATTTCGTGAATCCCAAACAGCAGTATATTGACCTGGCGACCCATATCCACCATCAAGATTTCTAATAAGGCGACCTGTAATATCAAAAATATCCAAAGAGAATTGGGAATAACCTTCCAACTTGAATTCAATATTTGTATTGGGATTAAAAGGGTTGGGATAATTGTAAAGTAGATTCATTTCATATGCATTAATTTTATCTAAGCGGAGTGTACTGCAACCTATTTCATCATACGCACCAATTAGACCTGAAGAGTTCGAAGCAGTAAGGCATACTGATGCTTCATCTAGAGCGTAATAGGACCCATCTGTCATACAGAATAAAGGATCCTCATCAATTATACCACCACTAGTATTAAAAATTATATTTTGTTCAGGTGATATTGATTCCTCTCCACCCTGAATATTGGAAAAACTAATTCCAAGATAGCTTGCACCATCTTGAGATTCAGGAGCATAAAAATGAGAACCAGAATTTCCCCATAAAATTGAGTTATCTATATCAATAGCTGAATTATACATTGCAACTATTGATCCAACTACTGCTGAGTTCCCTGAGAAGGTAATTTGGTCCATATAAACTGTTGCCTGATTTGCAACAAAACCTCCACCGTAATCATATCCGTTATTATCTTCAAATGATACCCACTCTATTGTACTCTGTCCACCACTTTGGTATATACCGGCTCCTTCAATAAGTGCATTATTTAGTCTTATAACGCCATGATCAATAATTGCCTGAGAATTCTCAAAATAAAACCCACCTCCCCAATAGGCTATATTATCTTTTACTGTAACATTCTCAAAGGTGGGGCTACCTTCTGTTGCATAAACCCCGCCACCAATGTTTGCACCATTACCTCTTATTATAATATTATTTAATATAGCTTCTGAACCAGATAGATATAGGCCTCCTCCTATATCAGCCGTATTATCCTCTATTATTAGATCCGAAAGAGTAGGTGAACAGTTTATTATTGAGATTCCACCTCCATATGGATCCGATCCACCTCGAAAAGTAATACCTTTAATGGTACCACTATTATTCGAAGGTCCGCTCAGTGTAAGGCATGAGCCGCCTAAAGGCCCTGGAGCAAAAAAGGTTTCCTCTATTAGACTTGAATCATTTAAATAGAATGCCATGGACTCAAGCACAACCTGTTTATTGACAAAATCTATTATTTCAGTATATACGCCAGATGTTATCCTTATAGTGTCACCATTCTGTGCGGATGTCATAGCCCTTGAAATAGTGCCGAAAGGTGCCTCTAGGCTACCGTCATTTTGGTTGTCACCATTGATATCAACGTACCATATTGGGCCCATATTTAGTGGACCACAATCAGACTGAAAACAACCGATAAGTGATCCATTTAGACCGCTATTTAGACATGGCGAATTTTCTCTAACATAATAATTACCTTCAGGACAAAAAAATGGATCATCACTTAAATTACCATCCCCCCAATTTAGATCTCCATTATTGTTTACATCAATACCAGCCTGACCATTCTGAATGATACTGTAGGAGGAATTTAATTCAAGGTCTTGACCTTCAGGACGAAAATAGATTTGAGAAGTGCCGTTACCCCAAACAATAGTATTCAATAAATTGAGCACAGCACCATCTCTCATGTATACAGCATTCCCATATGAACCTGCAGAGTTATTAGCAACAGTTGTATTTGTCATTACAACTGTAGATGGGTCTCTTATATAGGCTCCGCCTCCTGCTCCTGAAAAATTATCTGCAATCAGGCAGAATGACAACTCTGGGGAAGCATCATTTACATACAATCCTCCTCCCAAACCCTCTGCTTCATTATCTACTATGACTACCTGCGTAGCACTCAGGTTTACATCATCTTTGATTGCGATTGCGCCGCCAGAATTATTTGCCGTATTCTGGTTAAATATAACGTTACTTAATATTGGAGAGGATTCGTTACGAATATAACAACCACCTCCAAATTCAGCGGTATTATTAAGGAAAGTACAATCGTAGAATTCAGGACTAGACCCAGTTCGTGCATAGAAACCTCCACCAACATCATCGGTCTCATTATCAAATATATAACAACCTTCAAAAACAGGAGAAGCATTATAGCAAAATATCCCAGCTCCACCACCTTGATTTGCAGTATTATCTTTTATGATACAATCTTTAATCAATGGAGAACTATCCTCGCAATAGATACCACCACCATATGTGTAGAATGAACCATTACCATCAGGGTCTTCGTTATTGCCAATTCCATTTTGAATAGTAAAACCCGCGATAACTGATTCCTGCCCCTCACCACTTGAAAAAGTAACCCCGCTTGCAATACCCTGAGCATCAATTATTGTAGACCCAGCTATTAGAGGATCGTTATCTATAATGTATCTTGAGGTTACAGAAATAGACTTACCATTAAAATTAATATTTTCAAAATATACCCCAGTGCTGACAATTATTGTGTCACCATTTGTAGATGCATCTATCGCATTCTGAATTGAGGGGAAATCCTCAGGTACATAGTGCGTCTCAGCTTTTAGAACAATAAATATAAGACAGGATAATATGATTACTTTTGCTTTCATTTTTTTTAAATATTAGATAGTTAAATTATAATAGTTTATTTTGTAATTCAGGGTGAAGTTGACCAAATACTATATTAATTTTCGCCCTCTTTAAAGTTTATTGTATAAATAATAACGAATATGTATGTAGCCATACCTAAAGAAAAAAATAAATTTGAAACACGTGTAGCCGCCACACCGGGAAGTGTCAAAGAGCTAATTAAACATAGTTTAAAAGTTCTTGTTGAATCTGGAGCAGGTGAAAAATCATTCATATCAGATATGGATTATGAAGGAGCCGGTGCACAAATCATAAAAGATAAAAAAGAACTTCTGTCAAAAGCCGATATTATTATTAAAGTACTCCCACCTACCCTTGACCAAATTGTGCAACTGAAACCAAAATCTGTACTAATATCCTTCTGCCAAACTACCCGAGAGATTGACACCGTTAAGGCCCTGAGAGAACAATCTGTTACAGCTTTTTCCATGCACTTGGTCCCGCGTACAACACTTGCGCAAAAGATGGATGCGCTATCATCACAAGCGAATATCGCTGGATACAAAGCAGTTCTAATGGCCGCAAGCAGACTTGGCGTTTATATGCCCCTGCTTATGACAGCAGCCGGAACTATTCGTCCAGCAAAAGTACTTGTTCTTGGAGCAGGTGTAGCTGGTCTACAAGCTATAGCAACCGCGAAACGTCTTGGTGCCAATGTTGAGGCATTTGATGTAAGGCCTGAGGTTAAAGAACAGGTTGAATCACTTGGTGCTAAATTTATTGAAGTGGACTCCGATACTAAAGAAGGTATTGGTGAGGGTGGCTACGCCAAAGATACGAGTGAAGAATATAAAAAACTCCAACAGAAACTCATTCACGACCACATAATAAAAGCTGACGCAGTAATAACCACAGCGCTGATACCTGGTAAGCCTGCACCTATTCTTATCCCAGCATCCATGGTCGAGTCCATGAAGCCTGGTTCAGTAATCGTTGACCTTGCAGCTGAAAATGGAGGCAACTGTGAGCTTACCAAAAAAAATGAATTGGTTATTGAGAATCGCATTACAATAGATGGGACTTCAAATATCCCTGGTACAATGCCCGTCCACGCTAGTGAACTGTACTCTAAAAATATCACCGCTTTCTTGACATACATGATTAAAGATGGAGAACTAAATCTTGACCTAGAAGATGAAATAATTTCAGGTGCAATGTTTACCCATTATGGAGAAATAACAAATAAAACCACAAAAGAGATAATAGAACAATAGATATGGATATAAATATAATCACAGTTTTTATACTTGCAATATTTGTAGGATTTGAAATAATCACTAAAGTTCCACCAACACTTCATACGCCTCTTATGAGTGGCTCAAATGCCATATCAGGTATAGCAATAGTAGGCGCAATTATATCCACAAAAATTGATGGTGGAAGCAGCTCATATCTTGGACTTATTGCAGTTGTTTTTGCAACTATTAATGTTGTTGGTGGATTCATGGTTACTGACAGAATGCTCAAAATGTTTAAGAGGAAATAACAGGCCATGGACTTATCCAATATCTTCTATGTACTCGCCTCTGTATTATTTATTTTAGGTATAAAGAAGCTCAGTCATCCAAAAACCGCTCGCAACGGTAACTCTCTAGCCACAACTGGTATGTTGATAGCAATTGTATCAACACTCTTGTATTTTGGTAATATTGATTTTCAACTTGTCGCACTTGGTATTATCATCGGTACTATAATCGGTGGTGTATTCGCACTCAAGGTAGAAATGACTCAAATGCCGCAGATGGTAGCAATTTTCAATGGATTTGGTGGAAGTGCCTCTGCACTTGTCGCTGCTGCAGAATTCTTAAATAGTGGCGATATCACAACTTTTACTATGTCAACAATCGTTATATCTATTTTTATTGGCACACTTACTTTCACAGGTAGCTTTATTGCTTTTGGAAAACTTCAAGGATTTATAAGTGGGCAACCAATTGTGTTTCCTGGCCAACAAGTTTTTAACGGGATTCTAGGCCTCGCACTAATTTCTGTTGGAGTGCTCACAGTCATAGTGCCCAATAATATTAATGCATTTTATGTTACTATAATTATCTCTGCTTTGCTAGGCGTAACCCTAACTATACCGATTGGTGGTGCAGACATGCCGGTCATTATATCACTTCTGAATTCCTATTCAGGTATCGCAGCTGCGGCCACTGGTTTTGTACTTATGAACAATGGCCTTATCATAGCAGGTGCCCTTGTTGGTGCCTCAGGTATTATACTCACAAGTATAATGTGCAAGGGAATGAATCGTTCACTAACTAATGTGATATTTGGTGCAATGGGACTAGAACAAGATCCAGGTACAGATTCAGATGGTAGCCAAAAACAGGTAAATATAAAAAGTTATTCAACTGAAGAAGCGGCAATGATATTTGATGCCGCTGATAAAGTTATTGTTGTTCCTGGGTATGGTTTAGCTGTTGCTCAAGCACAACACGCAGTTAGAGAGGTCGCAGAATTCCTTGAAAAAAGCGGAAAAAAAGTATTGTATGCTATTCACCCAGTTGCTGGCAGAATGCCTGGACATATGAATGTACTTCTGGCAGAAGCTAATATCGATTACGAGCAATTGAAGGACCTTGATGAAATTAATCCAGAGTTTGAAGATTGTGATGTTACCCTTGTTCTGGGTGCAAATGATGTTGTGAATCCTGCAGCCAGGCACGATACTTCATCACCTATATTTGGGATGCCAATCCTTGATGTCGATAAATCCAGGACTGTCATAATCAATAAGAGGACAATGAACACAGGATTTGCAGGAATTCAAAATGAATTATTTGGATATGATAATTCGATTATGGTATTTGGTGATGCAAAAGACATGTTGCAGCAACTGCTTAAGGATTTAAAAGACCTCTAGCGATAACAATTTCTTAAATATTATCCTTTTCAAGATCTACTACAACTTTTGTAGTATTTGAGTAAAGTCCAAGAGAGATATACTTGCTACAGACCGCCTCAGCATAGTCTTCAGAAAAATATTTACCAACCTTAAAAACTCTGCCACCCCTACTTTCAACAATATCTAAATCTGGCAACAATTCACGCACAGAATTCATCTGTTCATCACCCTGGGGAACAATGCTAACCTCAAACATTTCTATATCTCCGCCTTTTTCAGAGCTCACATAATAAGCTATCATACCAGTAAACTCTGCGACAGCCATTTCCTCTTCTTTTGTTACTTCATCATCAGCCTCTGCCATTAGATTCATAAGATCAACAAGTCCCTCTGCTACCTCTGTGTCTGGGCCCTCATCTAGATATGATTGAACAAGTGATTTTAATTCCACAAGGCTCGTGACATTTTCCACCTTACCCGGCTGAAGTTCTGGTATATCAATTCCCCATTTTTCTGCAAACTGATTAATGAGGTCTATCTCCTCTTGGGCAATATCATCATCTATTGCAGCCAATTTGTGTAGAATGTCTATAATCTTTCTGGCTCCTTTCGGTCTTATCATATCAGTAATTAAATCACCAGACTCTTTTCCCTCTAGCTTCAGAGCGAGCCCCAGGAGCTTGAAGAAGCCAACCCCTCTATTTTTATCTACAAAATATCCGGTTCCAATGAGAGTAAAAACCGTGGCTAAAAAAAGTGCTATAACACTCTTAGCTGCTGAAAAATAGTCCTGTGTGATAATGAGACTATTTAAAAGAAATGGGAAACCTACAGCAAACCCTAACATCGCAGCTACAATAGAAATACTATTTGCCACTTCTTCATTCTTCTTTCTTTTCCAAATCTTATTTACAGTCAGATAGCCTTTTATTACTGAAAATATCAAAGCGCTTGACACTAGAATACCTATAAGCTTCTCAAACCAGCTTGATCCGACATCTGTAGAAGCAAGAACAGGAGTAGTTAGAATAAGTAGTAGTACAAATTGAAATTTATTTTTCATAAATAATTATTAATGTTAATATTTTTAAAATACTGAAAAAACAAAAAGAATTTAATTGCAATTGAACTAATAGGAAACACCGCTCCAACAATCATATTCCCATTTCCTCAACTATATCATAAAATAGTTTAACTGATTCTTCACGATCAATGTCAAATTTTCTTTTACAATAATGATATACTATATCTTCAACTAAATCTTCATACTCATCTTTTGAATAAAGATCTAGTATTGTCTCTAGATACTCATCAAGTTCTGCTCGTTGTGATTCTGTAAGTGCTATGATAATTTCCTTTGCTAAAATTTAATAAATAATTTGGAGAGATGGCAGAGTCTGGTTGAATGCGCTGCACTCGAAATGCAGTGTACCCTTTGGGTACCGGGGGTTCGAATCCCTCTCTCTCCGCAAAAAAATAAAAACCTTCATTGCTAAAGTTTTTCATTATAAGTATTCCTATGATTATCGATATGGATATTGAAAATAAACATCAATATTTTCTGCTACCTTTATTATGAGGATCTTATACATATCACCTGAGAATACAGTAGGAACTCTAAATCTTTGGAAAAAAGAACATGAGCGAAGAGGAAATGAGTGCAGAACATTAACCTTTTTTAAATCACCAAAAAACTTTGAGGATGACATTTGCCTAGACCTTCCATTTAATTTTACATATCCTTGGATGTCATCGCTTAGAAATTATATATACAAATTTTATCGTGGAGAAGAAGGATATTTTAAAGAAAAAAAAGGCTACCCACCTAAGTGGTCAACTGAAGGAATATTTGATCATACTTTTCTAAAGTTTAAGGATTGGCTTTGGAAGCCAATGGTCAAAAAAGCTATCAATGATTTTGATCTATACAATTTTGATATTGTTCATTTTGAGAGTGGTATGGATTTCTTAAAAAACGAATTTTTTGTCAAAGAACTTAAAGAAAGAGGTAAAAAAATTATATGCCACTATCATGGAGAAGACCTCAGAACCAGAGGAGTTATGCCTTTTATCGATAAAGTCTCTGACATCAATCTCACAAATGAATTAGACCTCTTAGATAAACACCCGAATATAAAATACATATTTCTTCCATTCTCGACTTCTGACTACTTTCAGAAGACTACCCTAAATAAAAAGTTGCAATTATCTCATGCTCCAACAAATCGTTACTATAAAGGATCCCAGCACATAATTAAGGTATGTAAAAAATTACATAACGAAGGAAAAATCAAATTTGATCTTATAGAGGGTCTTCCTCACGAAGTTGCTATGAAATACAAAGCTAACTCGGATATCTTTATTGATCAGATTGGTAATAAGGGAGGCTGGGGATATGGTATGAACTCTATAGAATCACTGTCTATGGGTATCTGTACACTCACTGAGATGAATGATAGATATAATGAATTTATATCCGATCACCCTTTTCTACATATTGAAGAAAAAAATCTGGAAAAAACTTTGCGAGACCTGATAGAAAATAGAGAGAAAATCACTGAGCTTGGTGATAGAGGAAAAGAATGGGTTGAAAAAAATCATAATGTTAAAACTGTAGCAGACACACTTTACTCATACTATAGATACATTGGTTTAGATGTATAAAGAATATCCTTCCAATGACATGACATATGACTGATAATGGTATTATATTAGATAACCTTTTTAGATAATAAAATAAATGATAGTAGCCAATTACCCTTGTTCTAATCTAGAATGTATCAATACCGTAAATATTTGGAGGAATTAATTTATGAAAAATATTCACAAAATTATTCTACTTAGTATCTTGTCTTTTAACCTTGTATCTGCTGGATGCGGAGCATGCAATGTATCAAATAAAAAAACAGACAACCCTCAAGGTGATTTTGTAATGAAGGTTAGTGATGAAGGTACTGTAGACGGTTTGGTTTTAGCTTCCTGTGGCATGTGTAATTTTGGTATGAAGAGTAGAACCTGTAGTCTGGCTATCAAAATTGACGAACAAGCCTTTCCAGTAAAAGGTACAGATATAGAAGACCATGGTGACTCCCATGGAGAAGATGGATTTTGTAACGCTATACGAGTAGCAGACGTAAGTGGAAAAGTAAAGAAAGGTGTCTTTCTAGCAAGCGATTTCAAGTTACAGAAAAATAAATAATCTTTCTGTAACTTTTCTAAAAATTACTTACACAATCAGCATCTGAATCAAAAAATGTCTAAGTTGCTATTGGCATCCCTTCTGTTATTCGGATGTAGTAACAAAAATCATAAGGATCTCGTACTTAGTAAAATCCAAACTGACAAATCACAATATAATGGTTACCTTATTGAGCGAGAGGAAGGCATACACTCCTTAGATGGATTTAATGAGATAGACTCTTCATTCGGTGCGGTTCTTGTGCATGGATACTACCCTCCCTCTTGGTCAACGAAAGGATATGAATGGACAAAAGCCATTCAGGAATTAACTGAGATCAATAGGCCAATATGGTGGTTCAGATATGACTGGTATAACTGCCCAGAAAATAATAGTGTAAAACTAGTCTCAGCCATTGACAGTATCATTAATAACGATAGTCACCTAGACTCACTCTGGGTTATTGGACATAGCTATGGAGGCCTTATCGTCTCTGAAATGGCGGAGAAATGGAAGAAAAATTTTCCTATATCTATTCACGCTATTGCAGCACCACTCTCAGAATCAGATAAACGATTAAACAATTGTTTAGTAAAAGGTAAAGCCGAATATAATATAGCTTCTACTGTTAAGTACTTACAATGGAGGACAGATCACAAAAGCGATGGAGCATTTAAATCTCTAGAAAAAAACCCTCAAAATGTGACAATACAAAATGGTGACTATATTGTACTACCAAAAGACTGGGAAGGCGGGCGACTAGGACACAATAGATCGATACAATACGTAATAGACTATCTAATCGCTTCCCTCAACCCCGTTTAGTACTAAAAAATTCTTTAAGGATACCAGAGCACTCATCTGCCATTATTCCACCTTTTACGCTTGTGATACTGTTTAAGCGCCTATCACCACACAATTGATATAGTGACCCACAGCAACCTTTTTTCTCATCATATGCACCGAATATTAGGCTGCGCATCCTAGAGCCTATGATCGCACCTGCACACATAGGGCAAGGTTCTTTTGTAACATAAATATCGCAATCATCTAAACGCCAATCTGCAAGAGTATTCGAGGCCGCAGTAATTGCTAGAATTTCAGCATGAGCAGTTGGATCGTTTAATCTCTCTCTCTGGTTATAGCCTTGACCAATAATTCTGTTTTCTTTTACAACAATGGCACCAACTGGTACCTCACCATCAGAAAATGCTTTCTCAGCAAGACGTAGTGCTTTCCTTATCCAGTCAATGTGTGAATTATTGGATGAGAGGGTTGAGCCGGTAGGCTCTACTGACAATATCCCCCCCCTTGACCATCATTATCAGAACAATTAAGTCCATTCTCACCTTTTAATGGTGAAAGATGCCCCTGAAGTATAGATAAGTGATTGGCTAGATATGCCCTGGATACAACACTGTTTACATCATAATTGAATGGGTATTCATCAAAATATTTAGTTTCACCTTCTTCCAAAACTCCTATTGACCCAACATCTTGCCACTCTCCATTAAATAATTGGTCACCCGAGTCGAACGCCCCACTGCCATTTAAATCAAGGTAGTCAGTAGCAATACTATTAGACTCTCCCGACTTTAACTGCTTTGAAATATCACTATATATCTTATTTATAGAAGACTGACAATTTGTAAAAAGACCCAGACGATATTCTGAGATTGCCAGAACGAGTCTTACATCGAGTTGATTGATGTCTTTTTTATGGCAGAAACACCAGTCAGGGTCGCCTATTTCAGAATTTTGGCTTCCAAAAAAATATGTCTGTGCGTACTGCCTTGCCATAGCATCATTTCCATCTGCATTATATCCAAATGCTAGCCCTGCGTAAAAGTCCAATTTATTTTCAAATGACGTGGTGTCTCGCTCCAAATATTTATTAAAATAATAGATAGATGAATCTTGTTGTCTCAAATGTCCCATGGTCCAGCCGACACCATTATATGCATCGGAGTGAGATGAGTCCTGCTTAATCGCAGTAGTAAACCAGTCGAGTGCATCTACATACTCCCCTGACTCATATAATACCCAGCCATAGCTGGAAAGATCAGCGTCATTCGCTTCAACATCTCCTCTGCAACCAGATATCTGCATAAGTGTAGATATACCAATAAATAGTGTAATTATGTATTTTATAAATATCATTTTAGTAACATCATCTTCTTATTTTTAACAATACCCGTTTTTGTGGTCAACTGTACAAAATAAATACCAGATGACATTTGCTGACCAAATTTATCATATCCATCCCACTGTATTTTAAATTGACCAATCTGATCCTGGTCCTTAACTAGAGTCGTAATTTTCTGCCCTATCAAATTGTAAATATTTATTGTTACGTTTTGCCTAAGGCCATCCAGAAGACCTATGTCATAGGTAATGGTCGTCGTCGGATTAAACGGATTTGGATAATTCTGATGAATGCTAGTCTGCTCAGGCACTATAATTGTCTTTGGACCAAGCCTAAAATATCCAGTCTGATCTGACAATGTATATATCTCTTTATTGATGGTAAGTGATGGAAGTTCCTGCCACCTAGCACCGTTTTCTCTTATATAAATAGCCAGGTCTTCTCTGTCACTTGCAAAACGCACTTCTACAGGATTATTAAAATAAAAATTTTCGCTGCCTAATACATACGACGCTCGGTCATAGAAATGCTTTTCAAATAAACTAGAGTCTGCGATTAAAAATGGTTGGTCATAAGAAATAGTTCCAGGATCACCCGATACAGAAAAGCGACCATCATAGCTTCTGCCTGACCACCTACTAGCCGCACTACCAGCAGCCAAAGCAAATGCCTCGCTCAAGGTCGTATCACCAACATGTGCATTAGCATAAATATCGATTGAATAATTTCCTGAGGCCTCAAAACTTAAATGACCACTGTAAGTATGTGGTGCAATTGTATCCAACTGTATAGGCTGATTCTGAACCTCCATTGAGAGGTTAGTGGTTTTTGATGAAGTATCAGTAATAATAACCTGTAAAAATTTTGTAAATGCGTTCTGCTGAAGGACCGATACAGCTAGTTTTGGCCTCTCCACATGTTTTACATCTAACGTAAAAGTGGTACTATCAGCTGAAAAATTATCAGAAACCTTCAACTGAATCATGACGTAGTCATCCCAAAGTTTTTCAGGAACAAACAATACTGAATCACCAATATTATGAGAATTAAAACTTACGCTATCTATCTCACCCTGATATTCTACTGATGGTTTTATGGTAACTTTATTATCATTACCTACTTCGGGATCTATAATCGATCTAATGGTAAACACTAAGGAGGAGTCATCTATATCTGATACATACTGGCCAAATTCCATCCAGATTGAGTCATTCTCCCACATTTCAATCACTTCATCTATCATTTGTTTTGCAATCGTTGGCGGGTCGTTTTGAGCTTGAATAGATGCGTGTATTGTATCTCTGGCTACAGCACCACCATTATCTTGAGCAATGAATATAATGCGGTGGTTCGAACCATGATAATTTGAGTCACTTGAAAAAACTGCTATGACCGAATCTGGGACTCCCTCAAATTCTTTGACAGATATATCTACAGAAATTAGAGGATTAGTCCTTGTATTATTTATGAGTCTAACAGTCTCTGGAGACAGGCTGTTAATACCTTTTGTTGTACTACCTGGATCAAAACCAAGGTACTGCTTGTTTAGTGCCGCATGTACCTCCCACGGAGTATTTGGTCCAACGATTACTTTTCCTAGAGGATAGTCCTCATCAAGCTGTGTAGTATCCAGGATCACTGCCTGCCAGGCGACCTCTGTAGTAATGTTATTGTCAACGTCTGTAATATATCGACTAAGCACAAGTGTATCAGCCGATTGATCCTCTTCCCATTGGTGTATATAGTAGGGGTCATTTCCTGAACTAGGAATCACAAAAACTGGTGTATCATTAACAGCGTTAACCATCAATGGTAGCTGGAATGTATCTGTCAGAGCATATGCATCCTCAACAATAATTTCAATAGTATACGTTCCCGTATCATCCTGTGTTGGAGTCCATGAAAGTGCTCCAATAGAGTCAATGGCAACAGATCCAGTTGCAGTGTCGCCAATAGTACGTGTAGTCTTAGCCTTAAAGGTAAAGGAATCTCCCTGCATAACACTCAGATCCAGGTCAGTGAACTTTACAGTGTCTGTCCAGAAAAAATCCTCATTGAGGGAGGCATTCTCAAGTAGGGTTATAACAGGATTTGAGTTATACCTAAGTATAGTGTCTGTTACCAATGTGTCTGAAATATTCCCCGCTACATCAAACGCTCTTACATGGCCGACATAGGGAGTATTATGTTCAAGAAACATACCGTCTCTAAATGTTGTTGCATTTGATGCAAGAGTGTCCCAGCCATTTATAATTGTTCCAAAAAGACTAGCAGTGTCCGTTCCAGCATAGAGGGTATCTAGCTTCAGAATAGATACCTCATAGCGATCAATGCCAGACTCATCCTCATCAGTTTCAGTAAAATCAGTCCAATCAATTTGAACTGTGTCACTTGAAAACAAAGTATCTCCACTAACAAAACTTCCACCAGAAACGGCACCAATAATCGGAGCAGTGGGGTCAAAGGCTAGTCGCGTTAGGCTCTCAGTTCCATTAGTTATATTACCGTGACGGTCTACTATTCTAGCTCGGACTGCTAATGAGTCACCAGTCATAAGATCACTGCCAGGTGGCATAACAGCATAGAGCGCACCTATACGCCTGTAAAATCGCTCTGCAGGCCCTGCCTCAACTATAGAGTCACCTATGGTGAATGAGGTACTGGGTGACTCAGGAGTGACCCATCCAGTTCCCCTGTTAAGGTTATAAAATTGTAGCTGTACCTCTCCACCTTTATAAAGTGTCGAGTCTTCTGTATGGGTTTGAATCGGAACCTGGACCCCTATAGAGTCTGTGATACCTGTTATCCATCCCTGAACAGGGTTAGGTCCGTGCACACTGATAACACCTGTTGCAAATTCTGCAGGTGCATAGTTATCAACACGGAAGTCCGTGTTTTTCCTCAAAGTAGTTATCGTATTATTAGCCCTATCTTCTGCGATGAGGTCAAATTTAATGTGTCCATCATTTTTGATAGAGTCTGACAGAGTAACATCAAACACCCATACAGTATCATCGTTGGTTGTTTCCACAGGCATGAGACCTGTGACCACGGTGCCTGTCTCTTCGTTACCCTCTTCCCAACCATATGTATAATTAAGCGTGGGTAGTGGATCAGTCGCAGAGAGCGGCTCATTCATTCTTACTGTAACACGTAGTACATCACCGCCTATACCAACATCTAAAGTCTCAAGATCTGAATTACTTGTATTCGTATATATAAATTCCGCAGAAGCCTCTGTGCCATCAATATAAAGAGTATCTGGCATTGACACATCAGCAGAGTCGATTGGGTTAGTCGCAAGATCAGTGGCCGTAATAGTTAGACTTCGGATTAGTCCCTGATTCGTTGAACTGTGAGTAGGTATAGTCACCTCATAAAACCACACGGTTGAGTCACCACCATCAATAAGGCTCATTGTATCATCAAGATCCAGGGCAATTGCATTAGGCCAGTCCATTAGAATATTAGGAGCTGGCGCAATTTTCTCATTAAAGGTAACTAGAATAGTATCTTTTTGTTCTGGACTGGCGAACAATTCACTAAATGTAACAGTTGCCTCTGGGGATGTAATATCATACGTAAAACTTGAGATTGTATCACGGCCAGTATTTCCTGCTGTGTCAATACTTGTAAAGACAAGGTCATATGACTCTTCACTGATAACAGGATCTCCTGATAAAAAGCTGCCTGCATCTTTATCTCCGGCTACTCTTTCTATACCCAGGAGAGGAATATTTAGTTTAGTGCCATCTGATAGCTTATTGAAAACCACCCAACCAGTGTCAATTGATTCAGAAAGGGTCCAACCAAAATTATTTAGTACATTGTTAAAAGATTGACTACCAGGATTGACATTTGAAAATGTAGCCGGTGTATTATCAACCTTGAGTGCAGTCAGACCTGTAATATTTGAAGCAGATATTGGATTCCCAGCAACATCAGCGGCATTAACTGTAATTGTTATGTCCCCATCAATCTCTTCAAGGCCTGAGGTATTCAATGGTATGGAGTATGTCCATATAGTATCACCACTTGCCCTAGTAAGCGCCTGGTTAGTGAGATCCAATAGATTATCAACTTCAGGATAATCAATGTTGATCGTAGGCACGTTTACAGAGTCCATTGACTCATTAAACTCAAAGGTGGCAAGAGTGGCAAGATCCGCGGCTCTAACTAAACTATCTCCGACTACACTGCCGTATGCTATCTGTGCAGTCGGTGGAACATTATCAATCTCTATTATAATCGGTTCTGAATACCCAGATCGATTACCTGCTGTATCCACATGCACTGAGGTATATTTGTAGGTACCAGTTTCAAATGTACTAGTATTGAAAGTTAATTTCTCTTCAGGAGGCGCAAGAAGACTGGAATCAATGCGTGTTGTGTCATCACCTATAATAGAATAAAGCACTCCAGAATATCCCGGTAAAATGTCTACCAGAGTTATATCTATCCTGTCCTCATTTGTAATATTATCTGACTCTGATTCTCCAAAATCAGATGCACTCTCTAACAGAGGTAATCCTGGATCATTTGGAGCAGTAAAATCAATGTATATAGTGTCTAATGGACTTGGCAATGATGTGTTACCTGCTGAATCAATTACAGTATATGATATAATATAATTCCCTGTTCCTAGTTGACTCACAAGAGGTACTTCCAATGTGTCTTTGTAGACATTGTATGACTTACGAGTTTTGAAAACAAGCTCATTATTGATCCCAGACTTAACAAAAAGGTGCAACGAATCTGCTATTGCTGGGAGCTGTTTTATTTCAAACTGAGGAACTCTTGAGTTTGTAGTATCATCGGAGATAGATATTCCTGTATCAAATTCAGACATCAGGTCTGGTGCCTCTGTCGCCACAAACGGAGTAGTGTCAATCCTAAATGAAAGCGATGGCGAAGGTTCAGAGAGATTACCGGCAATATCTTTAGCCTTTACTGTTGCGATGTATGTAGTATCTTTTGAAAAATTTCCTGTAAAGCCTACTGATGCGGCTGCCGCTTTTAGGCCAAGAGAATCTGTCTCGTTAAAATATAGAAAAACTGAGTCTGTTGATGTGACATTCGAAATAGTAAATGCTGGAGTCGCATCATTTGTCAGGTCATCATCATTTTTTATTCCTGTATCTGAGCCATCATCTAGATCAATCGTGACGCCAGTTGTTATAGGAGCAGTCTGATCAATCTCTATATTTTCAAGAGCGGAATTGTCTGACCTGTTGCCAGCTGTATCCTGGGCAACAGCATAAAAATTAAATACACCCTCAAGGTCGTTTGTAATCGAATAGGTTAAGGAACCTGAGTCAGTAGAGATAACAGAGTCAACCAGTGTAGTATCAGGTGTCCCATCGATTTTATAGAGCAAACCAAAATCACCAGCTGTGAAGCCTGTAGTTGTCAAATTCATGGTAGCAGATTTCGTCAGGTTGTCTGTATCAGATACGCCAGAATCATCCACAGCACTGAGGTCTGGAGCTGTTGGAGCATTCGGAGGAGTAAAATCAACCCTTATCGTTGTAGCAGCACTTGCATCAGAAGCATTACCCGCAGAGTCAATTATAACATAGGTAAAGTCATAGGATCCCTCATCCAAACGAGAAACATTTGGAACCGTTAGCGTGTCTTTTAGCTTATCTAGTCCCTTTCTCCCTCCAATAACAAACTGATTGGTAACGCCATTATTGACAAATAATCTCAAAGAGTCTTTGACGGACGGCAACTGACTAAATAAAAAACTAGGGGTGCGCTTGTTTGTTATATTATCTGTTGCATCTATACCAGTATCATCTTCTAATAAAAGATCTGGGGTACTTGTAACAGTATGCGCTGTTGCATCTACATTTATAACTAAAGGATTTGAGGCACCAGATAGATTACCAGCATAGTCTCTTGTCTTAACGGTAAATGTGTAAAGATTATCACTGAGCTCTTTCGAGGATGGTATGGTAAATGATTGAGTGGTACCTACGGAAACATACTCACCCAGTGAATCAGTGGCACTAAAATAAATGAACACTGAATCGGTAGTAGTCAATTTAGATACAGTAAAGCTCGGGGTAATATCATTGGTAAGATTGTCACTATCAAGAATACCAGAGTCAGAGTCTGTATCCAGATCAATGACAACAGGCTCAATATCTCCTGGGTCTGTAAAATTAGTATTGCCATTCACATCTAGGCCATCAACATCGGTAGGGTCTTGGTCTACTGTGATAGTCACACCTATCGACGCGGATGAGGTATTACCCGCCTCATCCAAAGCATAAGCAAAATAGCCATCAGTAGCGGCTCCAACAATATTCACAGTAGCAGTGTTCTGACCTAACCCAACTTTACCACGCCCCACTATATTGTTAGCTGCATTTTTTATATGAATACTGTCACCCGCAGTTACGCTAGTCACTTGCAGATCAAATGTTGATAGATTAGTCAAATTGTCTGAGTTTGAGGTACCTTTATCAAAGGCATCCATAAGATCTGGAGTGTCTGGAGCTGATGAAGCTGTGCTGTCAATAGTCAAGGCAAAGACATTACTCTCTGACGATTTATTACCGGCTGAGTCTGTTACAAAATATGTAAAATTATAGGTGTCATCATTGAGACTGGTAGCAATCTGAAATAAATCTTGCTCTGCCTGAGCCATCCTGTATGAACCTGCAAGCTGATCATTTAATCCCGCGGATACAGCGTCATAATAGACATCTATAAGGTGTCTCTTTCCAGGATCAAGAGCAGTTACCTGCAACATTGGAGTACGATCATTCGTACGATTATCAACATCGCTAAATCCCATATCATTTGCAGCGATAAGGTCTAAAATATTTCCAGGGCTAGGCTCTTGAGTATCTACTCTAAATTCGAATACAGGGCTAGGGTCTGATAAATTACCAGCCAGATCTCTTGTAACAACCGTTGCGGAGTATGCAGCAACCTGGTTTGCTAGTTCCTTATCAGCAGAAACGGTAAATGTCATCTCATTTGCATTGACCTTGCTTCTGATGGTTGTATCAGTACCAATAACAATATATATAGAATCAGTTGCAGCACTAACAGGCGCTCCAGTGAGACCAGTTAGACTAAAGGTTGGTTTAGTCTCTTTTGTGAGGTTGTCTGAATTACTCACTCCAGAGTCTGATGCATCCGTAAGATC
>CERX01020998.1_pt1 | contig 23262 bp, 18 predicted proteins | sample 350251 | NCBI WGS metagenome assembly CERX01 (sample SAMEA2621044, study PRJEB7988) | marine metagenome | biome: marine biome (ENVO:00000447); feature: deep chlorophyll maximum layer (ENVO:xxxxxxxx); material: "saline water (ENVO:00002010), including plankton (ENVO:xxxxxxxx)" | depth 50 m
TGCCCCCGAACCCGCTACTCCCAAGGCGCCCAGCCTGCTCAGATCCGGCATGGTGGTGAGTGTCATGACCTTGTTGTCGCGGGTGTTGGGCATGGTTCGGGACATCGTGGTTGCGGCCTATTTTGGTTCGCAGTCCGAGGCTGACGCGTTTTTTATCGCCTTCAAGATTCCGAACTTTCTACGCCGCCTGTTTGCAGAGGGCGCCTTTGCGCAGGCCTTTGTGCCAGTGCTTTCGGAATACCGCACCAAGTTCACGTTGGCGGAGGTGCGCCAGTTGGTGGACCGGGTAACCGGCACCCTGGGACTGACTCTGGCCGGGATTACCGCCCTGGGTGTGGCGGGCGCGCCGGTGCTGATTACGCTGTTTGCGCCCGGCTTTCATGATGACGCTGCCAAGCTGTCGCTGGCGACCGACATGTTGCGCATTACCTTTCCGTATCTGTTCCTGATTTCACTGACCGCGCTCTGCGGCTCGATTCTGAATAGTTACGGTCGCTTCGCCGTTCCCGCCTTTACCCCGGTGTTGCTGAACGTCAGCATGATTGGCGCGACCCTGTGTCTGACCCCCTATTTTGAGCAGCCCATCATGGCGCTAGCCTGGGGGGTGTTTATCGCCGGTGTGGCGCAGCTGTTGTTCCAGCTACCGTTCCTTGCGCAGATCAAGCTGCTGCCGGTGCCAAGGCCCAACCGCAAGGACCCGGGCGTCAAGCGCATCATGACGTTAATGATTCCGGCGCTCTTTGGCGTGTCGGTCAGTCAGATCAATTTGTTGCTGGATACGGTGCTGGCGTCCTTCCTGCAAACGGGCAGCATCTCCTGGCTGTATTACGCCGATCGTCTGTCTGAGTTGCCGCTGGGGGCCTTTGGTATCGCCATCGGCACGGTCATCCTGCCAGCCCTGTCTCGCCAGCATGCCGGCGAAGACCTGAAGGCCTTCGGGCGCACGCTGGACTGGGCGGTGCGTATGGTGCTGCTGGTCGGGGTGCCGGCGGCGCTGGCGCTGTTGCTGCTGTCGGAGCCGTTGATTGCGACGCTGTTTCATTACGGTGCGATGACCGACGCGGACGTGGGGCAGTCAGCAGCAGCGCTGCGTGCCTACGCGATCGGCGTGATGACCTTCATGCTGATCAAGGTGCTGGCGCCCGGCTACTTTGCGCGCCAGGACACCAAAACGCCGGTGCGCATCGCCATTATCTGCATGGTGGCCAACATGGGGTTGAACCTGCTGTTGATCTGGCCGTTGCAGCATGTGGGGCTGGCGCTGGCAACCTCGCTGTCGGCGCTGCTCAATGCCGGGCTGCTGTGGTGGGGGCTGCGCCGCGATGGTGTGTACCACGCACAGCCGGGCTGGCCCCGCTTTGCCTTGCGCCTGGTGCTTGCCACGGGTGCCATGGCGGCGCTGCTGATATGGCTGGTGCCGGCAACGCCGGATTGGCTGGCCTGGGGCTGGCAACGCAAGGCCTGGGAGATGACGCTGCTGGTGGTAGGAGGGATGCTGGTGTACCTGGCGGTGCTGTTCGCTCTGGGCTTGCGCCTGCGTGAGCTGCGGGCGGGGCAGGGTTGAACGGCATGACGGGCGGCCCTGCAAGTCTGTATACTGCTGCGTTTCGATTGATCCACCTTTGACGAGCAATATGGAACTGGTCCGCGGTTTACATAACCTGCGGCCCCGGCACCGGGGCTGCGTCGCCACCATCGGCAACTTCGACGGCGTACATGTTGGCCACCAGGCCATTCTGGCGCGCCTGCGTGCGCACTCCGAGCGCCTTGGCCTGCCTGGCTGTGTGGTGATTTTCGAGCCGCAACCCCGTGAATTTTTCGCGCCCGATGCCGCGCCGCCGCGTTTGACGCGTCTGCGCGAGAAGCTCGCGCTGTTGCAGCAGCACGGCGTTGATCGGGTGCTCTGCCTGGCGTTTAACCGCCGCTTGCGTGAGCTGAGCGCCGAGCAGTTTGTTCAACAGGTACTGATTGACGGCCTGGGTGTGCGCCATCTGGAAGTGGGTGACGACTTTCGCTTTGGTTGTGATCGCTCCGGCGACTTTGCCTTTTTGCAGGATAGCGGCGCCAAACATGGCTTTACCGTCGAGGCGGCCAACACCGTGGCCGAGAATGGTGAGCGCATCAGCAGCACCCGTCTGCGCCAGGTGCTGGCAGAGGGTGACTTCATTCTTGCTTCGTTGCTGCTGGGGCGCCCGTTCAGCATTACCGGGCGCGTGGTCTATGGCCAGCAGTTGGGCCGCACGCTGGGAGCGCCGACCGCCAATGTGCAGCTCAAGCGCGTGAATCCGCCGCTGCACGGCGTTTACCGCGTCAGCGCCGAGGTGGATGGTGTGGTGCGCAAGGGCGTGGCCAACATCGGCAAGCGCCCGTCGGTCAGCGGTGACGGCAAGGCACACCTAGAGGTGCACCTGTTTGATTTTTCCGGCGATCTCTACGGGCGTCGCCTGACTGTGGTATTTCATCAGAAACTGCGAGACGAGCAGCGTTTCGACTCGCTGGACGCATTGCAGGCAGCGATCAAGGCCGATTTTGCTGCCGCCAGGGCCCAGTGGGGCCTGTGAATTTTTCGAGAGCCTGACACAACATGACCGACTACAAAGCGACATTGAACCTGCCCGCCACGGACTTCCCGATGAAGGCCGGGCTGCCGAACCGCGAACCCGAGACTCTCAAACGTCTGGATGGGCTGTATCAGCGGATTCGCGAGGTCAGCCAGGGGCGCCCGCAGTTCATCCTGCACGACGGCCCTCCCTACGCCAACGGCGTGATTCACATCGGTCATGCACTGAACAAGATCATCAAGGACATGATTGTCCGCTCCAAGACCCTGTCGGGTTTTGATGCACCCTACGTTCCGGGCTGGGATTGTCACGGCCTGCCGATCGAGCACAAGGTTGAGACTACCCACGGTAAACACTTGCCGCCCGAGCAGGTGCGCGCGCTGTGCCGCGAATACGCGGGCGAGCAGGTTGCCCTGCAGAAGGCAGACTTTATTCGCCTGGGTGTGCTGGGTGATTGGGACAACCCCTACCTGACCATGAATTTTGCCAACGAGGCGGGTGAAATCCGCGCCTTGGGCCGTTTGGTCGAGCAAGGTGTGGTGTTCAAGGGCCTGAAACCGGTCAACTGGTGTTTTGACTGTGGCTCGGCGCTGGCCGAGGCGGAAGTGGAATACCAGGACAAGAGCTCCGAGGCCATCGATGTCGCCTTTGTGGCGGAAGATACCGACAAGCTCGCCGCTGCCTTTGGTCTGCCTGCGCTGAGCAAGCCCGCCGCCATCGTCATCTGGACCACTACCCCCTGGACCATTCCGGCCAACCAGGCGCTGAACGTCCACCCTGAATTCAACTACGCGCTGGTCGATACCGGCGAGCGCCTGCTGGTGCTGGCCGAAGATCTGGTCGGGAGCTGCCTGGAGCGCTACGGCCTCGAGGGGCAGGTGCTGGCAACAGCTGAAGGTGCAGCGCTTGAGCTGATCCGTTTCCGTCACCCGCTGTACGAGCGCTTCTCGCCGGTCTATCTGGCTGAATATGTTGAGCTGGACGCCGGTACTGGCGTGGTTCACTCGGCGCCGGCCTACGGTGAGGACGACTTCCGTACCTGCAAGCAGTACGGCATGAGCAATGACGACATTCTCAGCCCGGTACAAAGCAATGGCGTGTACGTGTCTGACCTGCCGTTCTTTGGTGGCCAGTTCATCTGGAAGGCCAATCCGGCCATTGTTGCCAAGCTGGAAGAAGTCGGTGCGTTGCTCAAGCACAACCGCATCCAGCACAGCTACATGCACTGCTGGCGCCACAAAACGCCGCTGATCTACCGCGCCACTGCACAGTGGTTTGTCGGTATGGACGTACCGGTCGATGGCGGTGCCACGCTCCGTGAGCGTGCCCTCAAGGCCATTGAAGAAACCGAGTTTGTTCCGGCCTGGGGCAAGCAGCGCCTGCACAACATGATTGCCGGTCGTCCGGACTGGTGTATCTCCCGCCAGCGTAACTGGGGTGTGCCGATCCCGTTCTTCCTGCATCGCGAGACGGGCGAGCTGCACCCGCGTACCGTTGAGCTGATCGAGCAGGTTGCGCAGCGGGTCGAGCAACAGGGCATCGATGCCTGGTTCAATCTGGATGCTGCCGAGCTGCTGGGTGACGAGGCGCCGCTGTACGAGAAGACCAGCGATACGCTGGATGTCTGGTTTGACTCCGGGACAACCCACTGGCACGTGATGCGTGGCTCGCACCCCATGGGGCATGAGCAAGGCCCGCGCGCCGATCTGTATCTGGAAGGCTCTGACCAGCACCGTGGCTGGTTCCACTCGTCCTTGCTGACCGGTGCGGCCATTGACGGGCACGCTCCCTATCGTGGCCTGCTGACCCATGGTTTTACCGTGGACGAGAAGGGCCGCAAGATGTCCAAGTCGCTGGGCAACACCATCGCCCCGCAGAAGGTCAACGACACGCTGGGCGCTGACATCCTGCGTCTGTGGGTATCCTCGACCGACTACTCGGCTGAAATGGCCGTGTCTGACCAGATTCTGCAGCGCAGCGCCGATGCGTATCGTCGTATCCGCAATACCGCGCGATTCCTGCTGTCCAACCTGAACGGTTTTGACCCGGCGACCGATGCCCTGCCTGCCGAGCAGATGCTTGATCTGGACCGCTGGGCGGTGGATCGCGCGCGCCTGCTGCAGCAGGAAATTGTTGAGGCCTACGACACCTATCGCTTCTGGAATGTGTACCAGAAGATTCACAACTTCTGTGTGCAGGAGCTGGGCGGTTTTTACCTGGATATCATCAAGGACCGTCAGTACACCACGCAGGCCAACAGCGTGGCGCGCCGCTCCTGCCAGACGGCGCTCTACCACATTGCCGAAGCGCTGGTGCGCTGGATTGCCCCGATTCTTAGCTTCACCGCCGAGGAGTTGTGGCAGTACCTGCCAGGTGAGCGCAATGATTCTGTGATGCTCAACACTTGGTACGAGGAACTGGCCGAGCTGCCGGAGGGGCAGGCTCTGGGTCGTGAGTTCTGGGCCGACGTGATGCGCGTGAAGGAAGCGGTCAACAAGGAAATCGAGAACCTGCGTAACGCCAAGACCCTGCGCGGTAACCTGGAAGCAGAAGTAACTCTGTTCGTTGACCAGCCGCTGCAAGAGCGCCTGGCCCAGCTGGGCGATGAGCTGCGCTTTGTGCTGATCACCTCTCAAGCCGCCCTGGCGCCGCTGGCGCAGGCCGACGAGCAGGCGGTGGCGACCGAGGTTGACGGCCTGAAACTGCGGATCGTCAAATCGGCTGCGACCAAGTGCGCACGTTGCTGGCATCTGCGGGATGACGTTGGCAGCAACCCGGCGCACCCGGAGATCTGCGGCCGCTGCGTAGAAAACATCGAAGGTGCTGGCGAGGTGCGCAAGCATGCCTGATCTGCGTCGTGGCAGTCTGGTCTGGCTCTGGTTGTCGGTTGTCGTCATCGCGCTGGATCAGGTGACCAAGTGGATCGCGGTGGACACCCTGCAGATGTATCAGCAGGTGCCGATCATTGATGGCCTGTTCAGCTTTACGCTGGCCTATAACACCGGTGCCGCATTCAGCTTTCTGGCTGATGCCAGCGGCTGGCAGCGCTGGCTGTTCGCCGGGATTGCCGTCGTGGTGAGCGTGGTGTTGTGCGTCTGGCTGGCGCGGCTGGACCGCGCGCGCAGGATGGAAGCGATTGCACTGGCGCTGATTCTCGGTGGTGCCCTGGGTAACCTCTATGACCGGGTTATCCACGGCAAGGTGACCGACTTTATTTTGGTGCACTGGCAGCAAAGCTGGTTCTTCCCGGCGTTTAACATCGCCGACAGCGCCATTACCGTCGGTGCTGCACTGCTGCTGCTCGACATGTTTTTTGGTCGCAAGCCTGAGTAATAACGTGCGCCCGCCTGGTGAGGCTGGCGCCGCCGTCCTGATGAGATAGATGCCATGACAGAAAGCCGAATCGGTCACGACTCCGAGGTGACCCTGCACTTTACCCTCAAGCTGCCCAACGGTGACGTGGTCGATACGACGCTGGACAAGCAGCCGGCGACCTTCAAGGTAGGGGATGGCAGCCTGCTGCCCGGATTTGAACAGGTGCTGTTCGGACTCAAGGCAGGCGATGCCCGCAGCTTTGAGATTGACCCTGAGCGCGGTTTCGGCCCGGGCAATGAACAGAACATTCAGACTGTGCCGCGCGATCAGTTCAATGAGATGGAGCTGGAGCCGGGCTTGCTGGTGATCTTTACCGATGCCGCCGGAGGCGAGTTGCCCGGTGTGGTCAAGCAGGTGCATGATCAGGTGGTCGAGGTAGACTTCAATCATCCGCTGGCCGGCAAGGTCATTACCTTTGATGTCGAGATTGTCGACGTACGCTAGCGAGCACCAAGAGGCTACTCATGCAGATTAAACTGGCCAATCCACGCGGCTTCTGCGCCGGTGTCGACCGCGCCATTGAAATCGTCAATCGTGCGCTCGAAGTGTTTGGCCCGCCAATCTATGTGCGTCACGAAGTGGTGCATAACAAGTTTGTGGTGGAAGACTTGCGCAACCGCGGCGCCGTGTTTGTCGAGGAGATCGACCAGGTACCGGATGACGTCATCGTTATCTTCAGTGCGCATGGCGTATCTCAGGCGGTGCGGCAGCAGGCGGAAGATCGCGGACTCAAGGTGTTTGATGCCACCTGCCCGCTGGTCACCAAGGTGCACATGGAAGTAACCCGCTACAGCCGTGACGGTCGCGAGTGCATCCTGATCGGGCATGCCGGTCACCCGGAGGTGGAAGGCACCATGGGGCAGTACGACGCCAGCAACGGTGGCGCCATCTATCTGGTCGAAGACGAGAACGATGTAGCGCGTCTGTCGGTACGCGACCCCCAGCGCCTGGCCTTTGTTACCCAGACAACGCTGTCGATGGATGACACCGCCAAGGTGATCGATGCGCTGCGTGCGCGTTTCCCGGCCATTGACGGGCCGCGCAAGGACGACATCTGCTATGCCACCCAGAACCGTCAGGACGCGGTCAAGCAGCTTGCCGCCGAGTGCGATGTGGTGTTGGTGGTAGGCAGCCCTAACAGCTCCAACTCCAACCGCCTGCGCGAGCTGTCCGAGCGTATGGGCACGCCGGCCTACCTGATTGACGGTGCCAGCGAGATCCAGCCTGGCTGGTTAGACTCTGTCGGCAAGATTGGGGTGACCGCCGGGGCGTCTGCGCCGGATGTACTGGTTCGTCAGGTGATTGAACACTTGCACGCCCAGGGTGCTACCGGTGCCGAAGAGTTGGCCGGCAAGGAAGAGAATATCGTGTTCAGCGTACCGAAAGAGCTACGGATTGTTGACCTGAGCTAACCCTTGGTGCGCGACTTGTCGCGCCCACATGCCCAAACCGGCTATGGCAGCATCCACAACCCTCGTATCGCTGCGATGCCTTGCGCGCCTGCGGTATGCGCTGTCGCCAAGTCGTCTGATGTAACCCCACCCAGTAAATAAACCGGCAGCCGACAGTCGCTGAGCATGGCTTGGGCCCGCTCCCACCCCAATGGACTGGCGTGCGGATGTGATGCCGTCGGCTGCAAGGGCGATAGTACGGCAAAATCCACCCCGAGCCTCTCAGCCATCTGTAGCTCTTCGGCATCATGGCACGACGCGCTGAGCCAGCGGTCGGTCGGTAGCGGGCGTGTTGGCTCCGGCTGATCAGCCAGTGCGCGAAGCTGCTTCGACGTGAGGTGCCATCCGGCGCCGGGGTGTAGAGGAGGCTGAGCGCCCTTGAGCATAAAGGTGGCTTGTGCGCCGAAACGTTGCAGTACCTCCTTGCACAGGGCCTCATAGTCTTCGATGCTGAGCTGGGTTTGGCGCAGCTGAATCAGGCTAATGCCGGCGCCGATGGCGTGCTCAATTCCCTTTAGCAACTCTGCTGAAGGGCAATCGGGTGTGATCAGGTAGCGCTGGGGCAGTCTGGCCGCAGCCACGATAGGCTGGTTGGCGGCCGGGAAGGCATAGCTTGGCAGCTGTTGTTCGGTCACCCATTGGACCGGTTGGCCTTCCGCCCCATGTGCGGTGCCCGTGAACTCGGATACTTCCCAGACATCCAGCCTGATGTGTTTGTCGGGGTAATTATGCTGCAGGTCAATCAGTGGGCGGGCCTGCTGCACGGTGATGCCCAGCTCTTCACTTAGCTCGCGTTGCAGTGCCTCCAGCCGGCTCTCGCCTGGCTCAAGTTTGCCACCCGGAAATTCCCAGAGCCCGCCCTGGTGAGCGTGCTCAGGTCTTTTGGCAATCAGAATACGTTGCTCAGCATCACGTATTACCGCTGCCATGACATGAATGCGGCGCATCGTTATTGTTCCGGTAGATCGTCAGAGAACAGGTCCTGCTCTTCATTCTCGCCGCCGGGAATAACGTGTTCTTCGGCGGCCCAGGCACCCAGGTCGATCAGCCGGCAGCGCTCGCTACAGAATGGGCGCTGCGGAAACTTTTCGGTCCAGGAAACCGGTGCCTGGCAGGTGGGGCAGTTGACGGTCAGCGTCATCAGGGGCGCTCCAATAATTGCAGATAGCGAGTGTGCAGTGCGTCAACCTGGGCGTGCAGGGCGGCAAGGTCGCTGTTATTGGTAAGGATGTCATCAGCATGTCGCAGTCGCTCCTCACGCTGCGCCTGGGCCTGCATGATGGCGCGTACCTGCGCCTCGGGTACCGCGTCGCGCTGTACGGTCCGCGCTAGCTGCATGGCCTCTGGTACGTCGACGACGATTACCCGGCTGGTCAGTCTATTTTGCCCGGACTCGACCAGCAGGGGGGAAACCAGCAGCGCGTATGGGGATGTAGCGGAGTGCAGGTCGGTGATGATCTCATCGCGGATCAGCGGGTGCAGCAATTGCTCCAGCCACTGCCGTTGTTCCGGCGCGGCAAAGACTGTTTCGCGCAGGGCGGCTCTGTTCAGTGTCCCGTCGTCGAGCAGCATGGCGTCGCCAAAGCGGTCGACGATGTGCGCCAGCGCCGGTCGACCCGGCTCAACGACGACGCGAGACTTCTGATCGGCATCCACAACATGAATGCCGTGGGCGGCGGCAAAGCGGTTGGCGGCAGCGGTTTTGCCGCTGCCAATGCCGCCGGTCAGGCCTATGATCATCCGGTGTTCCTTTGTTCAGGGCGCCGGTCTTCAAGGGCCTTGGAGGGGCAAATCAGAAGCCGGCGAAACGCAAATAATGGCCGGTGATTGTCTCACCCCAGATCAGAGCGATCCAGCCGGCGATGGCCAGGTAGGGACCAAAGGGCAGGGGAGTGCTGTTGTTGGCACCGCGCGCCTTGAGAATGACTAGACCCAAAATGGCGCCGACTAAAGAAGACAGCAGGATGGTAAGCGGCAGCACCTGCCAGCCACCCCAGGCGCCCAGCATGGCCAGCAGCTTGAAGTCGCCGTAGCCCATGCCCTCCTTGCCGGTAACCAGCTTGAACAGCCAATACACCGACCACAGACTCAGATAGCCAGCAACGGCGCCCCAGAGCGCCGTGTTGAGGTCGGTGTACACGCCAAAGCTGTTGAGGATCAGGCCTAGCCACAGCAGCGGCAGGACGATGATGTCTGGCAGCAGCTGGGTATCGGCGTCAATCATGCTTAGGCAGATCAGCGCCCAGGTGAGCACCAGCATGCCCGCAGTTGCCAGGCCAAAGCCCATTTGCCAGGCAACCAGCATGGAAAGCCCGGCAGTCAGCAGTTCAATTGCCGGGTAGCGCAGGCTGATCGGCTCCTTGCAGTTGCCGCAACGGCCGCGCAGCAGGAGGTAGCTGATGACCGGTATGTTCTGCCAGGGTTTGATCTCGGTCTTGCACTTGGGGCAATGCGAGTGAGGCAGGATGAGGTTGTACGTCGCCGGCGGCGCGTGCTCGCGGTCCGGCTCAAGAATCTCCCGCGCCTGCTGCTGCCACTCAATTTCCAGCATGCGTGGCACGCGCAGAATAACGACGTTGAGAAAGCTGCCAACAATCAGGCCCAGGAGCCCGGCGAGCAAAATAAAGGCCAGCGGTGTGCTGGCCAGAAGACTAGCAGTTGCCATTATCCTACTACATTGCCTAGCTGGAAGATTGGCAGGTACATTGCGATGATAAGACCGCCTACCAAGATACCCAGAACGCACATGATCATGGGTTCTAGCAGAGTAGTCAGGTTATCGACCTTGTTGTCAACTTCAGATTCGTAGTAGTCGGCAACGCGTTCAAGCATGTCGTCGAGAGACCCTGACTCTTCGCCAATACTTGCCATTTGAATGGCTAGCGAAGGGAACACATTGGTTGTTCTCATGGCGAAGTTGAGTTCGGTACCAGCAGACACATCCTCTTTGATCTGCATGACCGCGTTATAAAACACAACGTTCCCAGCGGCGCCTGCAACTGAGTTCAGCGCGTCAACTAGAGGCACGCCAGCCGCGAATGTTGTCGAGAGGGTCCGAGCGTACCTGGCCACAGCAGCCTCATAGAGAATTTGTCCGACCACTGGAGCTTTTAGTAGAGCGCGATCTTGGGCGTCGCGAAACGGCTTTGAACGTAGGTGTACTTGTTTGTAGAGATAGCCTAGAGCGATGAACATGACAAGGATGATGAACCACCAGCTCTGCAGCCATTTAGACAGCGCTATCACCATCAAGGTGAACGTGGGGAGATCGGCGCCAAAGCCTTTAAAGACCTCCTCAAATTGAGGTACCACCTTTAGCAATAGGATCGCGGTAACAATGATTGCTACAACGATTACAGCTATAGGATAGGTCATTGCTTTTTTGATTTTTGCCTTTAGGGCTTCTGTTTTTTCTTTGTAGGTGGCGATGCGATCTAGCAGGGACTCGAGGCGACCAGATTGCTCGCCTGACTCTACGAGGTTGCAGAACAGATCATCAAAATATTTAGGGTGCTTTCTTAGGCTGTCTGCCAGCGTATTGCCAGCTGCTACGTCGTTTTTGATTTCGGTTACCAGCTTGGCAACATTCGGGTTTTCGGCTCCTTCAGCGATAATCTCAAATGCTTGAACGATCGGAACGCCCGCCTCCATCATGGTAGCCAACTGGCGTGTGAAAAACGCGATGTCGAGCGGCTTGATAGCTTTGGCGCGCTTACTGAATAGCGTCGATTTTCGGTTGATCTTGGTAACCAATATGCCCTGCTTGCGCAGTTGATGCTTGATCAGCGCAGCGTTGGTCCCTTGAATTTCTCCTGATACCTTGGTGCCTTTGCGATCTTTCCCCTCCCATTTGAAGGGGATGATCTTCTCTTCCTTGGCCTTCTTGGTGGCGGCGGATTTCTTCTTAAGTGCGGCTTGTTGCGCCATGACTTAGTCCTTGGTCACTCGGTTTACTTCCGCCAGGCTTGTTACACCCTGTTCTACCTTCATCAGGGCGGACTGACGCAAGTTTCTGAAGCCCTCGCTCTGGGCGACGTCTGAGATCTGAATCGAGTTGCCGTCTTCCATGATAATGCGCTGCATGGCCGGGGTGATCCTGACGACCTCATAAATACCAACACGTCCTTTATAACCGTCTTTACAGTTTTCGCAACCCACAGGGCCATAAATTGTCAGGCCTGCATCAATTTTTTCGTTGGAGAAGCCTTCTTCGAGGAGGGTCTCTCTTGGAACCTTCATTGGCTTCTTGCAGCTTTTGCATAGGCGCCTGGCAAGGCGCTGAGCGATGATGAGGTTTACTGATGTAGCGATGTTAAAGGAGGGGACACCCATGTTGCGCATTCGAGTCAGTGTCTCCGCAGCGCTGTTGGTGTGCAGTGTCGACATCACCATATGACCAGTTTGAGCTGCTTTAATGGCTATTTCAGCTGTCTCCAAGTCGCGAATCTCACCCACCATGATGATGTCTGGGTCTTGACGGAGGAATGCTCGCAGGGCTTGGGCGAAGTCCATGCCCTGTTTTGGGTTTACGTTGACCTGGTTGATGCCTTCAAGGTTGATTTCTACCGGATCTTCCGCTGTGGAGATGTTTCTCTCCATGGTGTTGAGAATGTTAAGCCCTGTATAAAGCGACACGGTTTTGCCTGAGCCGGTGGGCCCTGTCACTAGGATCATGCCTTGCGGTTTGGCTAGGGCGTCTAGGTACATCGCTTTTTGGTCGTCCTCGTAACCGAGAGCATCAATACCCATCTTAGCGCTTTCCGAGTCAAGGATGCGGAGCACGACTTTCTCCCCCCACAGAGTCGGAAGAGTGTTGACACGAAAGTCGATCGCTTTGTTTTTGGATATTTTCATCTTAATGCGCCCGTCTTGGGGCTTGCGCCGTTCCGCCATATCCATGGCGGACATGACTTTCAGGCGGGCGGCGATTCTCACGCCCAGCTGAACGGGCGGTTTGGCTGCTTCATGCAGCACGCCGTCGGTCCGGAAGCGCACTCGGTAAGACTTCTCGTACGGTTCAAAGTGGAGGTCCGACGAGCCTAGCTTGATTGCGTCCAGTAACATTTTATTAACGAAGCGCACTATGGGGGCGTCATCTGCGGCATCCGCAGTGGTGGCTTTGTCCTCATCTTTAACTGACTGCACGTCCAGCTCGTCTAGCTCAGCATCGCCGATATCGCCTAGGCCACCGGTAGGGCTGTCCAGATATTTTTCAATGGCAGAGTGAAGCTTGTCGTCTTCAACGATAATGGCATCGGTCGCCAAGCCGGTGTTGAACTGGATGTCGCTCAATGCCTGCTGGTTGGTTGGGTCTGACATGGCCAGATACAAACGGTTGCTGCGCCGGAACAGCGGCAGGACGTTGTGCTGGCGGATCAGCTTTTCACTCACCAGCTCCTTTGGCTGGCTTTCCTTGTCCAATGAAGCAAGATCAAAGTAGGGGTAGCCAAATTCCTCCGCGCTGAGCATGGCTAGGTCACGAGCTTTTGCAAGCTTGTTCTGCACCAAGTGCGTGATTAACGGAACTTTGTCCTGGCTTGCTTGCTGAGAAGCCTTGGTGGCCACGTCCTGCTCTAGAATATTAGCGGCGACCAAGCGCTGGGCCATGCCTGAAAGTGTGGGTGTGTCCATGTGTATCGCTTCTTGTGAAGTATTGGCTTTAATCTAGCGGACTATAGTATAGATCGCATGTTTCGATCATCTGCTACACCGGCAGCGCGGCTGTTTAAGATGACGCGAGCAAGCTGATGGAAAAGGGCGCTCTAAGTGTTTCGCAAAAAGGTAGGCTGCCAGCATTACGCATATGAGTAGCGGCGCGCCGTGATAGAGCAGCCCGTCAACCAATGAGAAAACCAGCATCGCGCAGAGCCCCAGAGAAAGTGACTGGGTGGGCTTGTCAGGTCGAGGTGATATCGTGCGTGCGGTATATCGCGCTGCCAGAGAGAACAAGGCGGATAGGAGGGCTAAGCCTGCCAGGCCGAATTCAAGCAGAGCTTGAGCGACGCTGCTGTGCGGATGGGTGAAGCCCGGCCTGATTTGCAGCGACCTAAAAGAGTCTGGCCCGCAACCTAGAAGCCATCCGTTTACGGGGGCACATTGAAGCCACGTCATTATAGTGTCAGACCAAATGCTTAAACGCCCTGATGATGCACTGTTCAGGCTGGATGCTGCTGTGCGCTGCCACATCCAGTCGACTGCACTTGGAAAAACGAGCCCAGCTAAGACGCAGCCAGTCAAGAAGCCCAAAAGCGCAAAAAAAGCCAGGCGTCTTTCTCCGGGCGCTAATGTTAGTCCCGCGAAAAAAAAGATAATTGCCATTAGACTGCCTCTCCCGCCGCTTAAAACAGTGAGGGCGCCGGCGATTAATATGGTGGTGAGGAACGAGGCGACTAGCAGCTTGGACTTGGCTAGCGCAAACAACGCCGCTGTTGACAGAACCACCGTTGAAGCGATGTCGTAATTGAGGTGGCGAATATGGCGATATACTAACAGTTCGGTGTCTAAAGAGCTTAGACGGTGAAAGTCTCCAGGGTTGAGCAAATGTGGCGTTAGTGCAGTCGTGCCGAAAACGATTGTAGAAAGCGATTGAGCCGCAGCGAGTAAAGTTAGTTTGTGGAGACGGTTGCTCGAAAACCAATACGTTGCTGCTAGAAAAAAAACAGGTTGAGTGAGGTAGATCAGAGTTCGGGAGGGGCTGGAGTGTTCAATGAAAAGAAACTGACTATAAATGATAGTTAGCGAGGTGAAAAATATAAACTTCGTTGTTCTCGAGTTTCTGAATATCGCTCTTGCTCTATGCGCTACCTCCGGTGCTAATAGCAGCACGAAGGCTATTTGGAAAAATGCGATTTTGTTGTTGACTGTTCGGGACGTGCCCAATGTGGTAAATAAAGGTGCGCAGAAAATGGTGAACAATAAGAGCGCTGTTGCGACGCTTTCTCGGCCATTGGTTTTCGTGTCGATTTTTATGCTTTGCACGTAGTTGTCTATCGTATTGTGGCGGCAGCTGGGATGGGAGGAAGTTTTATCCAGGGAATCGCGCGATCAAGGAAATACGCCGATTTTTCTGCCTGATCCAGAATGACCGGCGAGTGGTCTCCTACTACAATCACTTCGACGTCTCGTAATTCATTTGTTTGCAGCAAAGCGGCGAGGCCGTGGAAAAATTGGGCATGCAACTGAAGATTGCGACAGGATTCGGTTTTTTTTCTAATTCCAAGCTGATCGCAGTCTAGGTATTCAACTTCAATATCTCGGGGGTCGTAGCTGGAGTGGCTATTAAGGGTCAGCCAGTAGAAAAATTTTTTCCCAGGTTTTCCGAAGTAGGCTTTTACGTTGTCAAACAGGTCTAGGTCACAAGCGCCAGGGAATGAGTAGCAGCGCCGATGCCATGAAAGGTTTTCAAAGAAGTAGGTTTCGTCAAAGCCTACTTTGGGGTACCAGGCTAACCGGTTGTACATCAGGCCACTCGCACCATGCATCGCTGCGGTGTGGTAGCCCCTAGCATCAAGCAGGTTTGGTAGGCAGTTTTCGAATCCGCTGTTTACGTTTGACAAGTTGAAGTGAGAAGGCCTTGTCCTGCACAGCTCTCGCAGCTCTCCATCTATGGTAAACCCAGCTCTCCTGAATGTTCCGTATGAATACGTGCTGTTGCGAACTTTTTCCAGGGGGGCAAGGAGTGCGGCTTGTACAGAGTCGTTCTTTGGTACGCCCCAAGACTCGCTAACAATCAGCAGTATTCTTTCAGGGGTAGCGCCTTTTTCCAGCGCTTCAAAGGTGGACGCCGTTGCGCCAGGCGCTGTTTTCTTAAGTGTGACCTTCTGATCTTCGAACATCTCCAGAAATATATTGGAGCGCATGCGATATAGGTTTAGACCTTGGCTGTAGACGGGGCCTTCAACTGCCTTGCGGTAGCTTGTGTCGTTTTCAGCTTCTGGCGCTATGCTTGCCGAGAATATGATTTGGACTAATACGGCAATATTGAGTGCTGCCAATGCTGTCATCTTGCTGGCGTGGCGGTTGAGTTTCACGGAGCTGGTGAAAGTCAGCGCGATGGTGAGCGAAGCTAAGCTGATCAGTGTTATGTGGTAAGTCGAGGTGCTCGGAAGAAAAGAAGCCAGGTAAATGAGATCAGCTATTCTTGAGAACGGTAAAAGTTGAGTCAGTAGGGCGAGGCAGTCGAGAACCATTGCGATAAGTAAAGCTAGCGCTCCAGCTTTGCGCCAGCCAAAGCTAAAAAGCAACACGACGATACTATAGTCAAGGTTGAACCAAGGGCGGTTCAAGTCAAAGTAGGATGCTACGCAGAAGAAAACAAGGTTTGGTACGGCGATGCAAGCGAGCGTTATGGTTATGTTGTTCGCTTTATTCATGTTCAGGGGGGAAGTGTTGTCATGAGAAGGTAAAAGCGCGCCATTTGGCGCGCTTTTCGGTGGGGATTAAGAGCCCACGGAGCAAGTAGCGCCCTCACCCATGTCGCAGGTGATGTTGGCACCGGAGCCGCCATCCGGAACGGCGGTCAGGTCAGCGTCTACGGTTGTTGCAGTGGTAATAGAGGTGCACGCTTCTGGGTTCGGGACCGGAATGTCTGTGACGTTCGGGTCAAGGATCGCTGCCAGTGCAACGTTTGCATAGGCTTTTGCTTCGCCCAAGCAAGCATTGTCAGCAGAACGCTGGGTGTATTCTTGGTACGCCGGCAGAGCAATGGCGGCCAGGATGCCGATGATTGCCACAACGATCATCAGTTCGATCAGGGTAAAACCTTTTTGCATGGTTTTCATGTTTCATCTCCTTGGAAGTGAGTAGGCCTGTTAGCCTGGTCAGAGTTTAAGCAAACAGCGTGCCATCGTCCTGCATGCCCATCATCTCAGAGATTTGGACCGAAAAGGGTTGAAAGCTTGGGTTTTTTTGGCCACCAACGGCAGTTAGTGACAAAATTTGTCATGCCGAGTTAGGGTCAGAGTTGCTGCTCATCCTTACTTTGGAATCAAGCGCGTAATTGCCTCATTGCATACTCGCGCTGTTGATTTTGCGTCTTGGTTTGTAGCACTTGGCTATCTGTGAGTTGGGTTTCTCTCGGCGCCCGATGTGCTGGCATCGAACTTGCTTTGTAGGTACACATGATATCGAAATACAGGGCTAAGCTATGAAAAAGCGGGCTGAGGGGTTCACTCTGATTGAATTGATGATCGTTGTGGCGATCATCGGCATCCTGGCCGCCATTGCTCTGCCTGCTTACCAAGATTATACGAGGCGTTCGGCGGAGCGCGCTTGTTTGGCTGAGGTGAAGGCTTATGCGACTTTCGCCGTATCCTCTCTTTATGCTGATGAAGCTCCGGGTGCGCCTCCTGCTGGGGGAGGCAGTGCTTGCAACTCCATAGATGCTGCTGTCGACTTCGATACGGATATTACTGCTACGCCCCGAGCGCCGGGCGTCTTGATAATAACTTGCGATATGGGGGAAGGGGCTACTTGTTCAATTGGCTCGTGATTTCTTTGACCGGTCAGGTTCGCCAATGTTGGTGTTGGTCACATAGGCGCAACGCGGTTAGCGCGCCGAGCTTCACTCTAACGCTCCCCTGAGTATTACCTCCCCCTTCTCCCACAATCGCCACTCCCCAGCCTCATACGCCCGCCACTGCTCATTGCTGGTCAGCGGTTCTGTTGCGATCACTGTGACCACATCGTTTCGGGTGGTGTGCTGCTGGAAGTCGATTTCCAGGTCAATGTCACTGAGCACGGCGGGGCCGAAGGGCGCGCGGCGTGTGATCCAGTGGAGTTTGCTGGTGCACAGGGTGAACAGCCAGTCGCCGTTACTCAGCATCAGGTTACAGACCCCCAGTTCGCGCAGCGGGGCGCAGCATTGGCTGAGGGTGTCGGCGATCTCGGCAAGGCTTGGGGGCTTGCTGTAGCGGCGGGCGAGGTTATTCAGCAGGTGGCAGAAGATGGCTTCGCTGTCGGTGTCGCCGACAGCGGTGTAGGGGCCGCTGTCAGGGTTGAAGCCGGCCAGCTGACCGTTGTGGGCGAAGGCCCAGTACTGCCCCCAGAGTTCCCGAGTGAACGGGTGGGTATTGGCCAGGCTGACGCCGCCGACGTTGGCCTGTCGGATATGACAGATGACGTTTTCCGACTTGATCGGATACTGCTCGATCAGTTTGGCAATTGCCGAGCTGTGGCAAGGGTTGGGGTCATGAAAGCAGCGCACGCCTCGCCCCTCGTAAAATGCGACGCCCCACCCGTCACGGTGCGGGCCGATGCCGCCGCCGCGGCGCATCAGGCCGGCAAAGCTAAAACAGATGTCGGTGGGGACGTTGGCACTCATGCCAAGTAGTTCGCACATGGGGGCTCCGGACACTAAGGGCTGGAACAATTGTACGCGCTGCCGGCTGATCTGTATTGCGGTGAGGGTAGGCATAGGGAGGGGCGGGCGCACTTTACAGGTGCACTGTTGCGGCACTTCAATGAGACGCTGTGACTACTTGAATCATTTTGTTGTTGCTCGGAGCCGTCTGGCTAGCCTCTTTCAACAGTCCTGAAATATTGAGTGTTGATCTGCTCAAGGTGCTGTGACTCAATGGTCACAAAATTGCATTATCGTGTTTTGGATCAAATCAGGGCTTTTCTCTTTTTTGCATAATAAGAGTCGCTTTCCCTGCCTGCATCGGATGTGCAGTTTCGTCTGGTGCTCGATTCCGTTGTGCGCTTCGGTGGCCTGAACCGCTGCGCCTACACCCAACCGGTATTGAGGACGTTGACCATGAAACAACTGACCCCCATGGACTCCCACTTCTTTTACTTTGAGGCGCCAAACCAGCCGATGATGATCGGCAGTCTGTGGTTGTGTGATCAGAGCAGTGCCCCCGGCGGGCTGGTGCGACATAAGGAAATCCTGCAGTACATATCCGATCGCTTGAACACCACCTCGTATTTTCGTCGCCGCCTGGAGCAGGCGCCCTTCCAGCTGGATGACCCCTATTGGCTGGATGACGAGAGCTTTGACCTGGAGTATCACGTCAGGCATGTCGGTTTGCCGCAGCCGGGAGACTGGCGTCAGCTGTGCATCTTTACTGCTCGCACCATGTCGCGCAGTGTGGATATGGAACGTGCGCCCTGGGAGATTTACATCATCGAGGGTGTGAACAATGTGCCGGGCATTCCTCCCAACAGTTTTGCGGTGCTGATTCGCTTTCATCACGCCTATGTCGACGGTAAAGCCAGTCTGGAGCTGACCACCGCGATGATGGAAGAAACGGCTGAGCACGAGTATGGCCGTCGCGACCGGGTTGAGGTTGCCGAGCGCGCGCCGACCCGATTGGAAATGTGGGCGCGCACCACGCCGCGCATGATGGGCCAGACCTTCCGTAGCCTGCGTGCCGGCTGGGTTGCCGGGCGCAAGAGTCTGGATCTGGTGCGCCGGCTGCGCGACGAGGCGCAACCGGAGCAACGCCGCGTGCCGCGCACCCTGTTCAACGCGCATATTTCGCCGCATCGCTCCTACGGCGCCTTGACCTGGAATATCCCTGAGCTCAAGCGCATGCGCCAGCTCTGCCAGGGCGCGACGCTGAACGACGTGGTGATTGCCATTATTGGCGGCGGCATGCGTCGCTATTTGACGCACCACAATCAGCTGCCGGCCAACGAGTCACTGGTATCGATGTGTCCGGTTTCGGTGCGTCCGACCGAGGCAATGAAGGATTGCGGCAACCTGATCTCAGCAATGTTCATCGGCATAGGCACTGACATCGGTGATGCGACAGATCGCCTGGCCGCTGTCCGCCGGCGGACAGCACGTGGCGTGCCGTTGGCCAAAGACGTGCTCTGTGATCTGAATAATGCGGTGGGCGACATGATTCCGCCCTACATGCGCGCGCTCGGCGCCTGGATGCAGAACAAGGCTCGCTTGGCGGGTGTGATGCCGCTGATAAACACGCTGATTACCAATGTGCCCGGCATTCCCGGCCTGCAGCCCCGCTATTTTGCCGGCGCCAAGATCGTCAATGTGTTCCCCATCGCCCCTGTGTGCGATGGCATGGGTGTCAGCCACTGCCTGACGGGGATTTACGACGACCTCAACCTTGGTGTGCTGGCCGATCGAAAGATGGTGCCTGACATGGATCAGTACATCGCCTGCATGGAGGCATCGACGGCGGAATACCGTGCGCTGTTGGCCGAACTTGAACCGCAGGCTGCCCCGGTAGCCGAGCCGGTTTTACTGGAGGCGCGGCAGGCCCCAGCCGAAACGGTCAGTGCCGAGCCGGAGAGGGCACGGCAAGGCACGCGACGTCGCAAAGGCAACAACCGCTCCACTGAAGAGCGCTCGACAGTCGCCAGCTCCAAGCCGGCCGGCGCAGCCTGAATCTGATCAATCGTACTGTAGCGGCACCTGGGTGCCGGGGGAGTAGAGTATGGCGGTGAATTTCTTTCAGCGTGGCAAGAGCAAGGCGCTACTGCAATCCATGGACAAGGCCGAGGATTACGAGCAGTGGAGCGAGCTGGCGGCGGCCTGGGACCATGAGCAGGGGCTGGATGATTGGAAACAGGACGACGCCTGCGAAAGCTATGACTACCGGTCCATTCGTCAGCGGTTGGATATATTGCGCGATCTGCGTTTCCGACAGGATTGGCATCAGCTGCTGTTCGTACTCAACGAAGGCGTACACGGCAACCTGGGCGGTATCGGCAAGCCGTCCCTGTACAACAAGGCTCGCCTGGGCACCAAGAATCTGATCACCCGTTACATCGACGAGCTGTGTGGTGCACTCACCGATTTGAACGAGGTGGATGACGACATCGTCCCGCTGGAAGAGAAGCAGGACTTTTTTCTGCGGGCCAGCCACTGCAACGGTCGCACGGCACTGATGCTCAGCGGCGGTGCGGTACTCGGCTTCTTCCACACCGGAGTGCTCAAGGCGCTGTTTGATCAGGGCCTGCTGCCGGAGATTATTTCCGGCAGCAGCGCCGGGTCCATTCTGGCTGCGACCGCCTGCACGCACCCCGATGAAGAGCTGCGCGAGCGCCTGAGCCTCGACAATCTGCATCATGAGGTGGAGGAGACGACAGCCATCCGCCCGGCGCTAACGCTATTTGGTGGTGGGCGGGCAATGGATGTCGATAACTTGCGCGACTACCTGGCCAAGATTATCCCGGATCTGACCTTTCAGGAGGCCTTTGAGCTGACCGGGCGCAAGCTCAATATCACCGTGACCGGACTGTCGACGCAGCAGGCGCCGCGCCTGCTCAATGCTATTACCTCACCCAACGTGCTGATCCGCTCGGCGGTGATGGCGTCCTGCGCCATCTATGGCATTTATCCGCCGGTGACCTTGATGTGCCGCAACGCCGCCGGCGAGACGGTGCCGTATCTGCCGGGCATGAAGTGGATCGACGGCTCCTTTGCCGATGACCTGCCCGCTAAACGTCTGGCCCGGCTGTATGGCGTAAACCACTTCATCTCCAGCATGACCAACCCGGCGGCGCTGGCCATCACCCCTGATCCGGATGCGCCGCGCAGCCGTTTGCGCAATCTCGCGCATTTTCAGGCGCGGTTCCTGAAACTGGGAGCTGCAGAAGCTATGCGCTTTACGCGCGATAACGTACGCATCAAAAGCCCGGTTATCAGCCTTATGCAGCACCTGACCTACGGGGTGCTGGCGCAGGAATACACGGCGGACATCAATATTTTCTTGCGTAATCGCTGGGATCACCCTTTACGGCTGCTGGCTCCGCCGACCCGCGAAGCCATGCACAGGCTGATTCACGAAGGCGAGCGCTCGGCGTGGGAAAAGGTAGAAATGGTGCGTAATTGCACGGCGGTCAGCCGCACGCTCGATAACATTCTGCACACCCGGGGCTGGGAGAAGTAAAGCCCCCAGGGTCTGTTGGCAGAGTGAGTGCGGCGGTGCCCTGACTTTTCATTCACCTCGGCTCTGCGCACAATGCGGTTTATAAACCATTACCGTGAAGATGCCGCCATGACTACCGAAGACCAGCCGCTTGCCGGCCGCCGTATCGCCTTGCCAGAGAGCCGGGAGCTGGATCTCTTTGCCGACATGCTGATCAAGCGCGGCGCCGACGTGTTGCGTTGCCCGCTGGTTGCCATTCATGACGCGCCTGATCCGGCGCCGGTGCTGGCGTGGATGCAGACGCTGATCAGCCATCCGTTTGATCGTTTGATTCTGCTGACGGGCGAGGGCTTGCGCCGCATGCTGGCGCTGGCCGAGCGGCAGGGTGGCAGCCTGCAGGCAGACTTTATTGCCGCACTGGAGAAGATTCCCAAGTTGACCCGTGGCCCCAAGCCGGGGGCGGCGCTGCGCAAGGTGGGCCTCAAAGCTGATCAGGTTGCGGTGGCGCCGACCACGGAAGGCGTCATTGAGACCCTAAAGGACGAAAACCTGCGCGGTCAGCGTATCGGTGTGCAACTCTACGGTACTGATCCAAACCGCAGGCTGGTGGATTTTCTTGCTGGCGCTGGCGCCGACGTCAGCACGGTTGCCCCCTACATCTACGCCGATGACGTAGAGGACGCGCAGGTCGATCGGCTGATCGATGCACTGTTGGCGACCGAGGTTGACGCCATTGCCTTTACCAGCGCCACTCAGGTGCGTCGCCTGCTGCAGATCGCCAAGCGGCGGGAGCAGGGCGAGGCAGCATTGCTGGCTGCACTCGCGCGTATCAAAGTCGCCGCCGTCGGTCCGGTGGTGGCTGACGAATTGACCGCCTGTGGCGTGCAGGTTGACCTGATGCCTGAGAGCAGTTTCTTTATGAAGCCGCTGGTACGAGAGTTGGTGAAGGTGCTAGGTGTGCGCTGACTCGGCGCCGCATTGCCATTCTCCAGCGTTCGGCTCTTGTCACGGGCAGGCACGGCAGCAACAATGCTGTTTTGCTCACGCCATAGCACCAAGGACGCTGGATGACCACCGAACCCGCCGCACTGCGCCTGACACCTGAACAGCTTACCGCCCCGATAGACCTGGACAACCTCGGCTTTGCCACAACCGATGACCTGGAGCCCTTTCGCGGCATTCTTGGCCAGGAGCGCGCAGTAGAGGCGTTGCAGTTTGGCGTAGCCATGAGTCGCCCGGGTTACAACGTGTTTGTGATGGGCGAGCCGGGGACCGGCCGTTTCTCCTACGTCAAACGCTACCTGCAGGCCGAGGCCAAGCGCCAGGTCACCCCGCAGGATTGTGTGTACGTCAACAACTTCGACGAGCCGCGTGAGCCATGGGTGATCAGCCTGACACCGGGCTCGGCCGGGCAATTGATCGAGACCATCGAGAAACTGATCGACAACCTGCTGGCGACCTTTCCGGCGGCCTTTGAGCATCCGGCGTATCAACAGAAGAAAAACGCCATCGATCGTGCCTTTAATCAACGCTACGACCGTGCTCTGGATGCAGTAGAGCGTTTGGCGTTGGAAAAGAGCATCGCCCTTTACCGCGACGCGCAAAACATTGCCTTCACGCCGATGAAAGAGGGCAAGGCGCTGGACGAAGCCGACTTTTCCCAGTTGCCCGAGGAGGAGCGTGAGCGTTTTCACGCCGACATTTCGGCCCTGGAAGAAAACCTCAACGAGGAGCTGTCCAGCCTGCCGCAATGGAAGCGCGAGTCCAGCAATCAGTTGCGAGAGCTGAACGAGGAAACCATCACCGAAGCGCTGCAGCCGCTGCTGGAGCCGTTGCTGGAAGCGTATTGCGGCAATCAGGCGGTCTGCGAGTACCTGCAGGCGATGCGCCAGAACCTGCTCAAGACGGTGATCGACCAACTGGTTGAGGAGCGCGCGCTGGAGAGCCGGCCAGATGCGTACAAGAAGCAGCTGTTGACCGAGCAGTATTGCCCGAGTCTGATCGTTGGCCATGACGCCAGCGGCGGCGCGCCGG
>CERX01070375.1_pt1 | contig 23093 bp, 31 predicted proteins | sample 350251 | NCBI WGS metagenome assembly CERX01 (sample SAMEA2621044, study PRJEB7988) | marine metagenome | biome: marine biome (ENVO:00000447); feature: deep chlorophyll maximum layer (ENVO:xxxxxxxx); material: "saline water (ENVO:00002010), including plankton (ENVO:xxxxxxxx)" | depth 50 m
ACCACACACCACTTCCCAAAAATGTGGATGGTAAGTCCAACACAATCTCAAACCATGCATAGTTTGAATAATCTGATTATCTTTGAATATCGTATCGACATCAAACTTTCTCAGTTTCTTTAGGTGGTCGTGTTTTTCATCTTCACGAATTTTGTAGTGAGGGAATCCATGCCTACGATAGTAATCAAATATGACTTCCACACCATATTCTATATCAACGACATCTATTGAATTTGTAACCCTTTCAAACTCCAAGTCCTTTTCATCAACATCGATGAGTTTACCGAGAGTTTCGTAGTTTACTCTTGCCATTAAGGTAGTCTAAGTTTTTTAATTTCCTTTGGTTCGATACCATATTTTTGTAATATGGATTTTAGATTTGCTTTATTTTGTTCGGTAGAGTAAAACACTTCCAAGTATTGTCTTGCCTCTGACAAACTTGATTCGTAATGTTTTGCTACTACTTCAACTAACCACTTTTCATATTTCATATCTTTCTTTCCTTTTGTATATCTCAACCATTCTTTTTTCTTTGGAAGAACATTGGTATATAATTTGTATAAATCCTTTGGTTTCAAGTTGTATTTTTGAATCTCATTCACCACTTCTACATATTCAGCCTTCATAGATAAGAATCTATGTATCATATAATTAGACCACTGCTTTTGCTCTGTTTCGTTTAGAGAATTCCAATAATCTTTAGTTTGTTTTTGAGTAATGTGAGTGATATGGTCGAATAGACCTTTGTTTTTCTTCAATCCCACTTTGTTATTGTTTCCCACTCTGAACCTTCTCCGAATATTTTGTTTCTAAAATCTGATTTCCATTTACCATCTACTCGTATACTAACTGAATAACCATCCGATTTAGTTCCGTGTCGCCGTTGACTATCAAACCAACACGAATTTCCTTTTAAATAAATAGTCTCATCTTTATCCTCAACTAACAATTTCTTTGCATCATTAAAACCAATCCAAATCATCTCTTGACGCCAATGCCTACAATCGTGGTCATAATGAGTTACAATTTCCGTGCCATTTTTACTAAAAATTAACATAATTCTACCAACAGATTCATATGGTAATTCAGAAATCATCTTTTTTATCTTGGGAAACTTTTCATATATTGGTAAATCAACCCAACACTCGGATTTATCTATTGTAAAGTAATCAGTTCCCAAATCTACTTCGGGTGTGGTTGTTCTTAAATATAGTGTCTGAACATCAGGTGAGTCGTTATCTCCGGCAATGGGTTCAAATCTATAACCAGAACCTTCGTATATTTCACCAGTACCATCACCACCATTGTATTTATCAGCATTAGATAAAAATATATGCCAATATTTTTTAGGTATGGTATCTATTGTATTTACAAATTCTTCATATAATGGTTCTACATCTAAATTTAAATATTCGTCTAATTCTATAAGTGGTTTCATACATCTCCCCTTAATAAAGTGTTTGTTTGTTGTGATTTATAATTATAAATAAAAGAATCGTCATCTTCATATTTTTCATATCCATATTCATTTATCTTATCTATAAGTATTTCATCAAATTTAATTTTTTGTTCTTTACTAACAATTTTACTATCGGAATCATAAACTCCATCCTCTTGAAAAAATCTCAAAGAAACAACATCAACTCCACGTGTCACTCCTAAATCTACCATGTGACCAACTTCGTGAACATTTTCGCTATTAATTACACTCTTTAATGTTAGTCTTGGAACATCTGTTGTTCTATTTTTAAGTATATGCCCTATGTTAGACAACAATTTATCCCACACCTTTGACTGTACGCGTCTCGTCTCACAATAAGTTTTTCTTTTTCCTGCCGATATATTAATCAAGATATCATCGAGTCCTACCTCGATTAAATTGTCGAGTTGTTCTTCTGTTATCTGACAAAAATTGGTTATCAATTTACAAGATAAATTATTTTCCTTGACATAGTTTATCATTTCGTGTATATTTGGGTGCAACAATGGTTCTCCCCCACCACCAATTTGTATCTCCTCACAATCACCAAGTTCTACCAAACCATCTACGGTATCCTTGAATATCTGTAAATCTAATTTCTCTTTAGCCCAATCTGAAAATCCATCAAATTGTGCCTTATCATCTATCATATCATATGACCAGTGCCAACAAAAGTTACATCTGTGGTCACAGACATTGATAACATCTATGTTAAAAGTGATTGGTGAAGTTGGAATGTCTATTTCACCATTATGAAGTTTCTCGTTGATTACAGAATGAGGACAATAATCACAATGACCATCTGCCCAAGTTTTATTCATCTCATCAAGATTATCTCTTAGTTGAGTAAGTAAATTATTTAATTTATCTGATTTCCAATAGTCTATGAATTTACCATCGATGTGATAATCACCAGATGTTGGCACCTTTCCACAGCAAATCTGATACTCACCTTTTGTGGATAATCGACCATAAATACGACCAAAGTAACATTTTTTAGGTATCATCTATCCAATCCCCTACGATAGTTTCAAACCCACGATAAGGGTGTGGTGGAAATTTTGAATTATCTCCGTATAAATACCAATCCTTTTCTGTCATTCTTCTACGACCTCTTTTAAACATCCTTGATTTTATTTCATCGGTTGGGGATTTTATATCAAGAGAATAATTTAATTTTTTAGCCAATAATTGGATGACATCCAAATCCATCTTGTTTGAATCTATGGTAGGATCAATATCCCACAATCCACCCACTTTATCAGATATATCTTCAATATCATACTTTTTAATATTTATATCACTTTCGATTCGTCTTAACTTGTTGGCCAATTCGTAATCAAACTTGTATGTTAAGGTAAAATCAAGATAACCAAAACCATTATCTGATGGTTTATACAATGAACCGACAAACTTTCTATATTTACCCTCATCACCAATTTTTAAATCATTGTGTTCATAAAATAAATCATTTGCTGTAGGATTGTTTTCATACATGGTATTTATTCCCAATTCACCAAGAACTTCTCCGATAACATCAAATACCAACTTTTGCATATTTCTTCTCTGTTCAAAAGTATCGGCTGGAAAATATATACAAAAATCGTGGACATCGGGTGATTCTATATAATATGCTAATTCTGCACTATAATTAACTTCAATCGGCGTATAACAACGACATATCGGTATTCCTTTTAAAACATCACTATTATAAAAATTACTTAGATTTGTGAAGTCATTTTCCCAAGATTTTGTTTCCTCGTTCCAATAAGGACCTTGCCAGAATTGAACGACAGTTTGATTTGGGATATACCTTACAATAGTTGGTTGTTTTATCTCGGTAAGTGAATCAAACTCCCACACTCCTGTCCATTCTTCAGGACTTAATTCTCCAAAATCAATATAAAGTAAACTATCGTATTTATTTTTCATTACCTCTCCATGCCGATGTGTGTTCATTATAATTTTCTAAAATTTCTTCCCCCTCATAAATATCTCTAAGGGTAATATATTTAAATACTCTTGGATGACCAGTAGAATGAACTGATACATTAGGATTCTCTAACGAATGATTAACAAAATACCAAGTTGTTTGCCAATTCATTCCCTTTTGTGTGTATGCCCACAAATCTCCATATTTTCCTTGTAAAAAATTATCATATAAGTTTGATGAATTCATTACATCCAAATCTGCCTGTGGTTGACCTTCTAATGCCCACCTCAAAACTCCATTTGGTATTGTCTTAGCCTCATCTATCGGAATCCAACCATAAACACTTTTTTCTGCCAAATCAAATATACTTGTTTCTTTTGGTATATCACGAATAGCCACCATTCCAATTCCATCACATATTTTAGACGAAAAGGGTTTTGTCCATATCTTATTTTTATACCATTCTAAGATATATTTTTCTGTTTTATTCATATACCTGATATGGTAATTTATTTGGATTTACTGAAATCTTTATTGAATTTACCCTATCTATAAAATCATAATGATAGTCTGGATCCTTTGTTTCCAAGTTGTAGTTACTATCTGTTTCTGTTTTATTATGTATTGTAGGACAAAGTGATACCGATATCAATAAATCAATATAACTTTGAAAGGTTATTTGGTCTCCCTTCGTTGCATCTGAATCTGCTGAGAATAGTAAATTTCGTCCACCACTAACCATTACCTTTTCAAATAAATTTATCGTATTGTCATTTAGATGCTCAACTCCTAATCCAAACTCCTTTATACTATTAAGAAAGTTTGTCTTACAACTTCCACGGCCTTGATTTTCTTCATCATCACAATATCCTTGAAGTAAATGATGATACCAACCTTCGTTTGATGATTCAAACCAAGTCTCGTCCACACATTTAGCAATAACCCTTCTTTTTTTATAGTCTGACCAAAGGTAAGAGCCTAAACTAATAAATCTACCATTTTTCCACAAAGAATGTCCCATACTAAGAAATTCTTTTTTTGGATTGTCTTTACTCCATATGGCAACATCTATTATTTGCTGTCCTTCTAATAATTCAAATTTAAAATTATGATTTTTAGGAACTACAAATGTAAATCCACCACTCTCAACGATAAACTCATTGGTCATATACTACTTGTTTTTCCTTATAAACCAAAACCAAACCACTTGAAATCATTACAAGTCCAAGTATTTGCCATAAAGATGGAGTCATGGTTAAAAAGAAATAACCAAGTGTTACCCCAAATATTGGTGTTCCTAATTCAGCAATCCCAACATTCGATGCACCTATTTGTTTGATTGCGTACCAATAACATAAGTAAGCGATAAAACTTGCTACTACTGATATGTAAGCTATTGCCAATAATCCACTAAGTGTGACTTCAGAAAATGTAGTCGTGGGTGATTGGAATAATGAAACATAAACAAACACTTGTAGAAAATCATAAAAAACGATTGTAAGTGGTTTATATTTTTTCATTATGGTCTGTCCTACGAGAACATATCCAACCCATGTTAAACAAGCTGCAACATCCAACAATATACCTTTGGTGTTTAGAGCTTCGGTTGAAAATGATGGTATAAGTTCTATTGCAAACATACAACCGAGAGTTCCCAATCCTAATGCTATCTTTCTATTTGTACTAAATCGTTCACCATAATAGTAAATCGAAATCAGACACAGAACAAATGGATACATATAGAATATTGCGTAAATCACAGGTAGGTTCGGGTCGAGTAATTCCCAAGCGAACCAATACACCAATAAGTGTGCTGCCAATATTACACCATTTAACAGAAATGTCTTTCTATCCTCTTTCTCAACTATAAACAGATTTTCACCTGTTGTTTGTTTTTTCCATAACATCACTCCACCAAACAATAGTGTGGCGATTAGAAACCTAACCGATAAAACCGATACAGGTCCTGCTCCTTCAGCGAATATAAAACTACCAGTAACCTCAAGGGTTGACCAAGCAAATATTGCAACTGCTGCTGCTATAAATCCTTTTAAAAATTTATTCATTTTCTTTTCCTATCTTTAAGTTAAAACCATAATACAACTTAACCTTCAAATCACCATCACCACTTAATTCGGTAGAGAGAAAACGATTTTCTCCGTAACTCCAAGTTACACCATAAAGTGCCTGTGTTTCATCTTCGGTTCTTTCTAAACCTGCAATTAGTCCTAATCCTTTTAGATGCCACATATTAGGTAGTCTAACAACGGCTCTTCCCCATTGGTAATCTTCCCTAAATTCTGTAACATAATCTACGAACTCACTATATCCACTTACATCAAGTGCCTGTCTGTTTTCATTATCGACTGATACACCAACAAAGTGGTCACCAAATTCATAACTCACACGACCAGCTGTGTATTCCTCGAATCCATTTTCTATATCGTTTCCGTGATAGGTTTCGATGAACCAATTACCAACTCCACCATAAACACTAACACCATCTCCGAAATATAACAAACCAACATCGTTAGGTGTTGGTGTTTGATAGGTAAATTTATCACCTCTTGTTAAATCCAAATATGGAACATTAGAACCAAATGGAATTGCTTGTCGTCCTAATCCAATAGTGAACTTATCACTATATGGTTTATAGAATAACTCCTCAACATAAACACTACCTCTTGCCCAAGGTGCGTCTACGAAGATGGATGCCATCCAAGATTTATCATCACTTTTAATGAATGACCAAAGGTATGGTTTTTCAAAAGAAATAGTAGATTCATATTCATCACCATTTCTATCTTCTGCACCATCTGGATCATGTTTCTCATTAATTGTGGTGTATCCAATTATATTATTGGACATTGTTGCTGTTTGCGCTGTTAGAACTGAAACCATTCCTAATATCAATAATAACCTTTTCATTTCTCGTATCTCCTTTGTTTAGTTTACGATTGTCTTAATAAGTATTTCTCTTTCACACTAAAAGGTGAAAAATATTGCTTCACATAATCTATAACTATGTCTCTATCAAATTTTTTACACGAAAAAACATCCAAATAGAAATCACCACTTTCGTCAGCAAAATGACAAGTAATACTACTCGTATAAATTAACTGAACTACCGACCATCCTGACTTTTCGGGTGTGTCTGGTGTTGGTAGATATGCTATATTTGGTTCTCCGTATGCTACCATATCTATTTTATTTACGAGTTCTTTTATAAAAACTCTGATATCTTCTTCTGAATCTTCGTTTAAATTTCTTCCATTTTTACAATCAAGTACTAAATGGTATCCCCAATGTTCCGACATTCTATTATTCTCTCCTTACACATTTTACATTCATTACAAGGTTCATCATCTTTTGGATACCAACAAGTCCAAGTGTAATACAACAACTCGTCAAATCCAAGTTGTTTTGAATCCTCTAACATTTCTTCTTTATTGGTGGTTCTCAATGGTTGGTTAAACCCACTAAATATCTCAAATTCTTTATACTCATCTGATAACTTATCCACATTCAACTTTCCATCCTCTATCGCGTCATCTAATGCTTCCCAAACTTCTCCATCAATATGGTCATTCGAGTAAAAAACTTCCATACCGAATTCCTTTTGAAATCGTGTTAGTATGTCCGCTTGAACTTCTAACCAATGTGGATTACCATTCTTATCCTTAAACAATGGTTCGGGTATCCATTCGTTATATTTTTTTATAACATCACTTATATGTTTATCTTCTTTTATAGGATTATCTATAACCATTAATGATAATAATAAATCTTTAGAATTTGGTATAATTTTATGTATTCTATTTACTAACCACTCAATTCTATCCCTCTCTATACTCGTAGATTGTCTTGGATAAGAATTATCTCCTCTTTGTGCTGATAATGGATTAGAATGATATCCACCATGATTTATCCCATCATCAATATAAATAGGTTGAACAATTTTATTATTCAATAATAATTTGCAAACTAAATAAGTTGAATCATAACCACCAGTCCAAAATGTATAATGTATTTTTGGTGTCCAACCAAGTTCTTGATTAATCTTTTGAATAGGTATATTCCACTTTTGAACTTCCATCCAAACCCTTTCAATACCTTGTTTCTTACATTCGTTTAATCTTACATAAACCAAATCTTTACCATAACCATCATCTCTGTAATTTTTATGAACATACAAATTACAAAATTGTTTGTTTGGTGTATCAAACCACGCCCAACCAATATATTTATCATTTTTTTCTATTATATAAAACCACCAATTATCTTTCAATCTTTTTTCTGCATCATCAACTGACCACATTTGTTGCCAGTCTAATTCTTTTTGAAAAGTATCAATTCCATCTTGTAATTTTTTTCGGTCAATAACCTCTATTCTTTTAATATTCTTTGAAACTTTATGTTCAGTATAGTTGTGTAGATTAAAATCAAATTTTATCATTAATCAGTATTTGTTCTTTTTAAATGTCCAATTTTGTCATCTGGCTTTCCACCTTGTGCATAAGTACTTCTGGCTAATCGTGGGTGTCCTGGCCTTTCAAACCAATCTGGTATATCTATTGTTTGTTCTCCACCTGGCCAAATATGAACAATGGAAGCTTTATGATTTACTCTTGATTCTAAATTTGATATCAATCTTTCTTGAATACTTGAAGTGTATTCTCCCCACTCTGAACCATAGGAATCTTGAATCCATTCTTTAAATGATGAAGTGGTTACATTCTCATAAGGTATAAAATTTTCCTCATCCACTCGTGGTGCACCATAATGACCTTTAATAGCCACAATATTATGTTGTCCTTCAATACAAGATGAACCAGTTTCTTCGAAACAATATCTTACTGCATACACAACATCTTCGAATGAACCACTTTGTTTATATCTAATACTATCGTCTATTAACCACCTCACTTAAAACCTCTCTTAAAAATGTTCGTTAAAATAATGTCCTTGAAATTCACTGCCACTTGCAAGAGCTAATCCACACACAACGTGTGATCCAGTTTGCCAAGAAAGATGGTCGGTTGGACTTTCATTTACTCGTAATGCCAAACTTGCACTCATTCTCGTTTCTATACTTGAAGTATAATCACCCCAATTATCACCATGTGATGCCTGAACCCAAGATTCATAAGATGAAGTCGTTAGGCTATCAAATGCAGTAAAATTATCTGGATCTGCATGACCACAGAAGTGCCAATCAGAATATGTATTGTAATTATACCAATTATTACTACCATCCCATTTATTTGAAGAACCACTCATTTCAAATTGGTAGGCTATTGCATAAACTACATTGTCGAGTGAACCACTTGAAGTATATCTTCTTGCAGCTGTTATGTTAAAATCCATATTTATCTCCTATAAAATGATACAATTTATCTGACATCCATTTATGTTCTTTCTTATTTGGATGACGACCTGATAAAATTTCCGAATCTTCCGAATACCAACTTACCCAATTACCTTTTTTTGTATCATCAATTGTTTGCTCTATACAATATTTTTTATCTATATGTAAATAAATATCACTAATACCCTTTTCTTTCATTAATATACCATACCAACCAGGAAAAAAGAAAACATAATTTATGTTTTTACTCTTTAGTAGCTCTTGTAATGAATACACATAAGTAAGAGTTTTTATAAGTGATAATTCTTTATTATAAAGCAGTTCACTAATTACCTTAGAAGTGCTATCCTCTTTACCTAAATGTATATGTTCTTTTACTACTCTACTTAGTTTTCCTATTTTTTCCTTTATTATATCGTAATGGTCATCTCTTTTTCTGAATCCACATTCTATTTGAGATGGGCCTCCGTAGAAAAATTTAAAGTTTTCTTCTCGTCTATCAGGTGATGACCATCCTACTATAAAAGTATGCACCTTTGAAGTATCATTTGTGGCAATCCATTCAACTGACTTCCTAAAAATCCAATCGTTAGATGATGCTGGTTCAGCCTGATTTATTAACTCACAACCTAATTTTTGTGATAAAAGATACGGATAAGATTCTACTTCAGGATTATCCAACTCGACTCCCAATGTCATACAATTTCCTATGGTATATAAAATTTTAGATTCCATATTTATCTCCTATAAAATCGTATAGTTTATCGGATATCCACTGGTGTTCTTTTTTATTTGGATGACGAGCGTTATCAGTTGGTATTTTATCACCATCAATAGTCGGTCCTAAACAATAATTCCTATCTATCTGCGAATAAATATCATTGATGTTATGTTCTTCGGTTAAAATATCGTACCACGGAAAATAAAAAACATAATTTATATTTTTACTCTTTAGTAATTCCTGTAATGATACCATATAGGTAAGAGTTTTAATAATTGACAATTCCTTATTATAGAGTAATTCACTAATTATTTTAGAAGTTTCATCTTCATCACCTAATAATTTATTTTTTAACACAACCCTACTTAGATTACCAACTTTCTCTTTTATCAAGTCATACTGACTATCTCTTGCTCTAAATGCCTTTTCTATTTTAGGTGAACCACCATAGAAAAATTTAAAATTTTCCTCTCTCCTACAATGATTAGACCATCCCACTATAAAGGTATGAATATTTTCTATTTTATTACTTGTAATGAATTCAACAGATTTTCTGAATATCCAATCATTTCCAGCAAAATTCTTACCATCGTTTACCAAATCACATCCAATTCTTTTTGAGAGTAAATAGGGATACGATTCAATTTGTGGGTTTTTTAAATCATCCCCATAAGTCCAACTATCTCCTACGGTATATAAAATTTTAGATTTCATATCCCCTCTGTCTCAGTTTTATCAGTAGTGAATTATACAACACCTCATTAAAAAATTTATTTGGGTGATTATCTTCAGTATTAAAAATTTGACTCAATTCAACATCTAATTTACTTGTATCTTTAAAGTGATTAAAAGAACGATACCACTTATCATTATGAACCAACCTAACAAAATAATCCTCGTTTTTTATCAGTTTTGCAATATCATCTTGCCAACTCCAAACAAATAAATCAATATCACTTTCTTTACATTTTTTATCCAACTCTACAATATGACCTATTGTTTTCTGTGGTATTTCATTAGTAATGTGATTCCAAAGTTTTTCCTTTTCTTCAGGTGGTGTAGATATTGAGTTTAGTTTACTCCAAAAATTAGTAACATCTTCTAAATCTCTCTGTGGATCAGTTAGTTGCCAAATAATAAAATCTAATTTTCTTTCTGAAACTTTATTTGATAAGTCTATCCATTCTTTTATCTGATTATGATTCCCATCATTATGACCAGATGATTGAAAATACTCACAATTTAATTTTTTTGATAACAATCCTGCTGCAGTATGGTCTAATTGAAACCTTTTATCATCTATGGTTGCTATAGCCATATGATTAGAATCATCTACCTTACCAAAAATAGGAATGTTAGCCCTAAAACCTCTGTGAGTTTTTGGAATTTCTAACTCACCACTATAAGGTGAATCCTTTGGTATAAAATGGCCATTTTCATTGACATCCACATATCTATGATAAAATAATCTTTCACCACGAGTAAATGAACATCCTACTACTGCGAACATTAATCAATCTCTTTAATATAATTATATAACATATTTGCTATTTCTATATGTCCAAATTCATTTGGATGACCACCAGATGCCAGTGTTGGGTTGTTTGGTTTTGCAGATGATACTTTCATCGGAGGTCTTTCTTTATTCTCATATTTATCTCTCAAAACATTTAATAGTGTGTTGGGAAAAATATTCTTCTTGTTTATCTGAGAAATTAAATTTTTCTCATTTTCATTAAAATTTAACTCATCACTCGACTTTAGTGGTTCACTATATAAATGTAAATCTTTTACTTCTTCATTATGACCAAAAAATTCATCTACATCTGACTGCATGACATTATCTATGATACTATCCTTAAAAAAATCATACATTGAACCATACGGATAAAAATTATTAAAAAACAAATGTTTTATATCATAAGAAATTAACAATCGATGAAGGGTGACCATTTGATAACTCCATCTTTCTAAAGATTCCTCAACGCTCCAACAATATTTATTATACAAGTTCAAGAAATGTTTTAAATCACTTTTTTGTTTAGGTGAATCACACCCATAGTCTTTATCTTCTTGGTAAATCATACCTGGTACATGACTAAAATTATATGGTGATTTTCCACCCTCGTATAATCTATTAAAAGAAAATAGTTTCCTTTCAGGAGAAGTCCATCCCACGAGAACAAATAAATTAAATTTATCTTTGTATTCAAATATGGAAGAAATAGTTGATTGATATATTGAGTCATTGGTTTGACCACTCATTGATAGATTTTTTATCTCATCAAATCCTAAATATTGCTGTAAATGATTTACATATAAATTATCTTCTACCTTTTCTATTTCTGCACCAACTCCCCAAGAATCACTAACCAATAACAATAAAGATTTTTTCATTTACTCAACTCCCCATATAATTTATTACATATCCACGTCTGCTCAACATCAGTTGGGTGTCTTAATTCATCTATTGGAACTGGCCTTTCACCATCAAATTCTGGACCAACACAATAATCTAAATCTATACTTAAATATATATCGTGAACATACTCTTTAATGTTTTCTTCATACCAATCATCCTGTAACAATATCGGATCCCACGGAAAGTAAAATAAATAATTAATATTATTTTTCTTCAATATTTCCTGTAAGGTATAAATGTAGGTAAAACTTTTTATATTTGATAGTTTTTCATTCGACAAATTATCACTAATCCAATTAGAAATAGTATTGTCGGCATAGTTGATTCTCTCATATTTTGGAGCTCCACCATGATAAAAATTAAAGTTTTCCTCTCGTCTATCTGGTTGTGACCATCCAACTATAAATGTGTGTATATTTGAGGTATCGTTTGTGGTAATCCATTCAACCGATTTTCTAAACATCCAATCGTTTGAGGCTGCTGGTTTTGCCTCATTTATCAAATCACAATCAAGTTTTTTAGACAGAAGATATGGGTAGCATTCTTCTTTAGGATTTTTCAAGTCGTATCCTTGTGTCCAACTATCTCCTATCGTATAAAGTGTTTTTTTCACGAGTATAATTCTATTAATTTTTCTTTTAAAAATTTACATATTATCTTATGACCTTCTTCGTTGGGATGCATCTTTGGTCGTCCATCTTCTCTCCTTCCAAAAATACCACTCATTATACTTTTAACATCGTATTCTTTTTCATAACCCTTAACTACTGGTCCTATAACACGACTCATATCTACTTGTTCTATTATTTTCCCAATGGTTAAAACATCGGTATAACACTCCTTACGATAGTCTTTAAACGAATCATCTTTCATTAACCAATTAAATTTATTTTTTTGCTGTCTTTTATTGTCTAAAATACCTTCACAATCCAAAACATCATACCAAGGTTGATAAAATAAATACTTTACATTTTTGGACTTTAAAAATTCTTGTAACGAGACCATATTACAAATAGTTCGATAGTGTTCCAATTCTTCATTATACAATCTATCAAAAATAAACTTATCTACTTCATCATCTTGATATGCACCATGATAAATCTGATAATTTTCTTCTCTACGATTTACCGAACTCCAACCAACGATTACTGCTACATCATCGAGGTTATCTTGACTACAAACCCATTCTATTGTTTTTCTATACATCCAATCGTTTGGGCCACCATTTATTGCATCATTTTCTAACTCACAACCAAGTTCCTTAGATAATAAGGTTGGATAAGAATGTAACTCAGGAAATACTAATTCATCTCCAAAAGTCCAACTATCTCCTATGGTGTATAAAAGTTTTATCATTTACTTTTCCTACTATAATTGTGTAATATAAAATTTCCCTTATCACTACAAAAAACTATGACTCGTATTTTATCAGTAATTTTCAGTAAATCTAATTCGAGTGTCTTATATGGTCGTTCTTCATCCTTACCACCATTATAATATACTTCGAATTGGTCGTTTTCATTAGGATAATCGATAAGTGAAGTTTTCATAAAATCTTCAAATAACGATTGATTTGAAGCCATCTTATCTATCTTACTATACTCATCAAATGCATACCTAAAAACAAAAACGTTAGGTGGTATGTCAAACTCAGGTATCGATGCTGGCCATAAATCAGTTACAAATTCATCATACTCTATTTCGTTAGAAATTAAAAGTTCTTTAAGTTTATCTGTCCATTCCTCTGATGGATTATCTTTGAATGCATAATTTCTTAACCCTAAAGCAAAACTATATTCATTTTCCTTCAAAAATTCTAACAGAACATCGAATTTAAAATGTTCGTGTTCTACATAACCCAAATCTATATTAGTGTTAATTGAAGGTAGATAATAATTTCCCTCATATTCAACCCAATCAAACCCAACAAAAGTTCCACATTGAGGATTCACCTCAGTTAATATATTATTATCTTTCCAATGATTTGCAATATCTAATGATACTGATTCTATTTTATTTTTCGATACCATCTGAATCATCCCAATATCTTTCTATCCTATCGTCTGCACACTCATTGTCGCCCATGTGGTCTATACCATAATTAAAATAATCATTGATATATCTTTGTATATCTTTGGCACCAATATATAAACCAGTCATAGATTCTCGTGGTTTATATTTAATATTTCGATTATCTGTATTGTCTTTCTGTATTCTTTTGAAGATGTAATCACCAAGTAGATTTAAAGACATTATCCTAAATCAAATCTTGAAAGTGAATCTTCTTTAGGTGGTTCTTCACCAGTTAACCCTGCTCCTTCTAAGAACATCTTTGGAACTTTACCACAATTACCACAACTATATACTTGAATTGGTACAAGTGCTTCTTGTCCACTTGGTGACATTATTGCCGAAATTCTTTTAATCACATTCGATGTAATAAAAAGGTAATTTCCACAATCTTCACATTTTATAGTATCTGCCTTTGACAAATCAACTTGTGGCTGTGCACCTTGTGGTGGTAGTTTTCTTTTAGCCATTCTCTAACTCCTTTAATTCTACGGTTGCTACTCCGTGTTTTTGCACTACAATTGTGGTGCACCTTTGAGCAAATCTTATTCCCTCAACTATATTACCTGTATCTAAATATCCACAAACCAACCCAGCAAGAAATGTATCACCTGCACCACTTACATCCCTAACTGGCACTTCAGAAACAGAATATACTGTACTTCTATATCTGCACCCCTTACTTCCCAATGTAACGATGAGTTTCTGTTCAAATCCCTTTTCGGATAATAATTCATGATTTTTTTTGTATTCCAATTCATTTATCTTGATGAAGTCAGCTTGTTTTATCCAACTACCAAGTTTTTTCTTGGTGTCCACAAATACATTATCATTATTATCACAAATAAATTGAATATCTTCTTCTTCTAAAAATCCTTTACAATAATCTGATATGATAATCGCATCAATCTTTTTTTCAGAACCAAAGTGTGGTCTACATTTATTATCTCGTAAATCTTCTAAAACTTTTTTATCTATCCTATCACAATAATCATGCTCATCAACTCTTAATACCATCTGACCACTACGATTATCCACATATCGTTTTTTGACTATACCATTTTTATTAGTAATCGTAGTGATGTTCATTTGTAATGCCTCTACATTATGTGAAACATTACGAGCCATTCCGTCATTCTTTTCTGTGTGTGATGGAACAAATACAGGAATTGGTGCCTCAGGACTTATTCGTGTAATATCACCATACACAAATACATCCTTACAACTATCTCCTATAACTAATACATTCATTATATTATTTGGTCAATTAATCCCATATCTAAACACTTTTGGGCATCCCATAATAAATCATGTTTTAGTATATTGTTTAGTTCTTTCATAGGAACTTTAGTATACTTCTTATACACTTCTTTAATGGTTTTCATCATTAAATCAAGATTCTGTTTCTCGTCCTCGAAATTAGAATATGTTCCCCAAAAGGTACTTGATAGTTGATGAATCAACATATAAGAATTTCTACTCATAAGTCTATGAGTTCCAACTACCGAGAGGAATGTTGCTGCACTTGCCGCAAATCCATCCACATAGGTATGAATTGGAACTTTACTTCTTATTATGGTGTCCATCGATGATATACCTGCCACGATAGAACCACCACCTGAATTAATCATTATCTTTACAGGTGGAGCATCAATATCTAAACTATGTGACAAGGATAGACTTTTTGATTCTAATTCTGCAATCTTCTTGTTGAGTTCTACTGCACTATCTCTGTTTACACTTGAGTAGTAATAGATTTTATTTTCTTGAACCGAAATGTGCTTATCGGTATTACTATTTTGTGTTGCCTTACGGGCTGGTGTTTTCTTTTCACCCCAATATTTTCCGTTCATGATGCTTCTACCACGTCTACTATCTTAGATTCTTTCGCTACCTTTACTTCAAAGAAAAATGCTGAATCCTTTAGAAATTCAGTTACTCTTGCTTCTGCTACCGATACTGAATCACACTCTACTAAATAGTTGCGTCGGACTTTCTTTTCCTTGACTCCATTTTTAGTGTCTATTTCTTCAGTAAATACAACCTGTGCTTCGTAATACATTACGACTCCTTTTATTTTATGATTCCTAATAACTCTATTAACATTGCCATAGCGTTGATTTCCTTATCAACCACTTGGGCATCACTTAATTCATATTTTGCTATAACCAAGATACAAGCGGCAATATGTCCTTTACCATAAGTATCAACTTCATCATATAGAAGTCGAAATAAATCAGCAAAATCCGTAACCTTTGAGTCGGCAACCAACTGACGAATGTTGTTGAATGCACTCTTTTTATCTTGGGTTTCTAAAATCTTTAATAATTTTAATTTATAATCGTTCTCCACAATACTCTGTTTATCAATCGTTAATATACCTTCAACTGATTGTCTTTGAGCTCCATTGATAACTCTCCTAATATCAGGATAACCACTATTGACTAATAAACCTAAATCTTCTCTTTCATAATTTATGTTCTCTTGTGTCAAAATATTATGTAGATGTTTCGCTACATCTTGTTTGTTTGGTGGAATTACTTGAAATGCCTGACACCGAGATTGAATCGGGTCAATAATTCTCTCGACAAAATTACAAGTCAAGATAAACCTACAATGTTTACTAAATGTTTCCATTAGGTTACGAAGTGCGGCTTGAGCGTTTGGTGTGATGTAATCACACTCATCCAAGATTATAACCTTGTAATCCTTGAATCCCATAGTGGAGGCAAAGTTCTTAACCTTTGTCCTCACGGTTTCAACATTGTTCTCATCTGACGCGTTGATATATAGATAATCACAATCTATATTATTAACGAGTAGTTTTGCGAGAGTGGTCTTACCTGTACCAGCCTTTCCGTATAGTAAAAGATGTGGTAAGTCTCCACTCTCCAAATACACTGCGACTTTACTTTTTAATTGGTCATTACCAATATAAGTGTCGAGTGTTGAAGGCCGATACTTTTCTACCCATAGGGTATGTTCATTTTGCATTCTTTAATTCCTCTAAGTAATTATTAAAATCAAACTCGTGATCTTTTGATGACATCTTTTGTTCTGAAAACCCACCTTTTAAATGTGTTAAGAATGGTTGATTTTCATAATAGTATGTGTGTAAAACATCTCCTGTATCCCAATTTGGATTATCATGATAAGGACCCAAGTGAAGATATTTTAAATTATTTTCAAGACAATACATAGTTGCCCCATGATTTGTATCACCATACTTCCAATCTATATTATAATTATCAAAGAAATTTCTCTTACACACGAAAAAATACGCATCTGCAAAACCAATCTTTTGAGTCTGAACAAAACCACCACCTTCAGGACTCATCCTAATTATATCGGTTGGAAACACCTTAATATATTTATCAATTTGCTCACGATATAAAAGATAGGTTGATATCCATATTTTTTTATTATCTGCAGAAACATACTCAAGTTTATTCTTTTCCATATGTTTGATTAATTCATCTATTCTATCTCCGTGATAAAATGTATCATTGTGTTGTAATACAATATAATCACCCTTTGACTCTTGTATTCCTTGATGGAACGCCATAGCTGCCCATTGAGTATCACATCCAAAATTATCAAACATTCTATTATCAGAATCCTTTTGTTTTAAACTATCCTGAATCTCGAAATGATTCATAAATTCAGGAACATGCCTAAGCTCTTCGAGTGGAACTGCCTGCCAACCTTTGATTACCTTCAAGTTTGGTAAATCTAAATTTGGCCAAGTATGACTATTATCCACCAATATTATTTCTTTTTCACATTTAAGTGAATTAATATTTTTGATTGTTTTTATAGTAGAATAAACTATCGCAGATGAATCTGTTATATCGAATCCATCATTTAAATTTAAAAATTTATCTTCTTCTACCGTTACAAAGGGTATAATAAAACTAATCATTTTTTATCTCCGTTTTTAATTTTCCATTGTCGTTGTATATTTTTGCAGGGCCTATTAAAGTTCCTGAGTGTAAATTACATTCCAATTTTTTCTTTCCATTTGAATACCAAAACTTCCACTCTCCAATCATTTTGTTATTTTTCATATTACCTTGTGTTCTTTCATTTCCATCAATATACCACTCAGACCATCTTCCGTTTTTCTTTCCGTTACGAAATGTTTCTATCATTTGAATTTTTCCATTATCAAAATAATAAGTCCATTTACCATCTTCTTTACCTTTATCGTATAATTTACTATACCACTTATTACCATTTGGATGCCAACCTAAAACTTCTCCGTGTAAATGGTTATCTTTATAGGTTGCTTCTAATCTATATGAACCATCTTCATAATAATGAAACCACTTACCTACTTTCATATCATCTTTATATAAACCAATAACAGTTTCGTTTCCACTTCCATCGTATTCTGTGTATTCACCATCTCTAACTGATGTTCCGTCATTATTTTTCTTGTATGTGAAATTTTTAAAAACTTTTCCATTATTCCACATCTCTAAATATTTACCATCTTCGTCTAATATCATTTTTAATCTGCCATTATCATTATATATTTTTGCATCATTCACAATTGTTCCTGCATCAAAATTACATTCTAATTCTTTTTTACCATTTTGAAACCAAAATTTCCATATCCCATCCATAAATCCACCTTTCATACTACCTTCGGCCCGTTTGACTCCTGTAGCATACCATTCTGTCCATAACCCATTCATTTTACCATCTTTGTATGTTCTATGTTGTCTTTTTATTCCACTCGGATACCAAATATCATATCCACCATGACATAATACCCCATCATATTCTATATCACTTACTATCTGACCTTCTTCTGTCCAATTTTGAGTTCTGTTTAATTTAGAACCCCATTTTCTTCCATCAGCATCTTCCGAATCAACTGCGTAAACATCTTGAACCATCTTATTTCCATTTGGATAAAAATGAGTTCTCTCATCTCTTTTACCATCTACATAATGTTCTCTCGATTGTAAAACTCCTGTATGATAATATCTTAAAACTTCTCCGTTGTATTCACCATACTGATTAACTGGTGCCTGCATCTTTAATTGTCCTTTTTCATCATACCATCTTCTAACTCCATCATCTTCATGATATGCACCATTGTTGTATAGGTATTTAATATGAGTTTCTTCTTCTAATTCCCTAACCAACTCCAATTCTAATTGTGGATTTAACTCTTTCCATTTTAGGTATCCCTTAAATCTACCATCAAATGACAATATAGTTATATTTTCCTTACGAAGTATTATTGCATTATCATTGTTTGGAATCTTTTTATACTTAATGGTTTCAACTGACCTTTTATCTGACAACTTTTATCTCTCCGTATTCATCAAAAGCATCACCTTCTATTAACTCACCACTTTTAAAGGTTAAGTTAGATTCAACTTCTCCGTTATCATACCAAAAAGTCCATTCACCATCCATCTCTCCATTTTCTATAATACCTTTAGTTTTTTTATTTCCGTTTGGATGTTTTTCTTCATATTCTCCATGCAACTTATCATCACGATAGGTTTTGATTGCTGAAGTTTTCCCACTTGGGTAATAGGATTTTATGGATACTATCTCGTGCTTACCTATTTTTTTATGAGTGGTGGATTCTCTCATTAATCCATTTGAATGATATACAAATCCTTTTTTATGTTTTTCTCCCAACATCCACACCTGATGATTAGTCATTACACCATCTTGATTATAAGTTATACACTCTCCGTGTTTCTTATCTCTCTTGTACTTAAAACTTTTCCAAACCTTACCATTAGGATGTAACTCTTTATATTTACCATCCATAAGACCACCCTTATATTGTATAGATTTCCACACCGTATCTTTTATATACCATTTCCACTCTCCATCTCTTTTATTGTCGAGATATTTACCATCTACCTCAATCCTACCATCTATATAATATTTTACATACTCACCTGTTTTGTTTCCATTTTTATAGGTTGTTTCATTGGATGTGGATTCTGAATCTAAGTGGTATTCTAACCATTTCCCATCTCGTTTATTATTTTTATATTTACCTTCATTCATCTTAAAACCATTATCAAAATAATTAACCCACTTTCCGTGTCGTTTATCATCTTTAAATCTGCCAGTATATTCTTTAATTCCATCCCATCTCCATCTCTTTGAAACTCCATTCTTTTTTCCATCTTTATAATTTTCTTCTGTCCATTGTTCTCCACTTCCGTGCCAAGATTTCCAAGTTCCTTGTTTTTTACCATTCTCGTATACTTCTTCGATACTTGGTTTTCCATCAAGATGAAAATGTAACCACTTTCCATGTGGTTTTCCATTTACAATTTCATATTTTTGCCAAATTTGATTATTTTCGTGCCTATAAATGTGCTCTCCATCATTCATATCCACTTTAAATTCAGTTGTCATTGTGTTCTCTCCATATTGGATAAAATCTTAAATTATTCTCGTCCCAAGGTGCGAAATATCTTAAAAAATGAATTATTGATTTGCCATTATAATCATAATCATCATAATAACCTTCTTGTAGTTTTTCAACATCCCAATTTAATTCTTCTATTATGGGAATCTTATTAACATACTCATCACCTAAATCATCCCATTTACCATCAAAAACTAAGTTTAAAATTGTTTGGTCTCTGAATGTTTCACAACACCCATAATATACTGCATATTTAAAATGAGTTTCTTTCAGTCTTTGAAAATAACCATCTTCTATTATTTTTTTGTTCAAGAGTAAAAGACATCCTTGAAATGATTTCTTTTTTTCAAAAATATCTCTTGAAAGTTCTGATGGTAAATTTCGTTCCGTAGTTCTCCACCTCTCCATTCTGTAGCCGTGGTCATCAACTTTTGTATTATCTTCCTCACCTATCATATCAAATTGTTGATACAAACTCAACCCATCATCTTTAGCATATAAAGTATTAACATCTCTATCTGATAACTTTAAATCTATTTCTTCATTAAATATAACATCCAAATCAACATGGAATATCCAATCCCATTGTTTAAAGTAATCATCAAATACAAATAGTTTATAGTAATGAATATAAAAATCCTTACTAAGTGGTTTGGGATAAAATAACTTTACATCTAAACCACCAAGTCCATTCGTATCCATTGTCTCTTGAACCTTTATTTTATCCTCGTGAGGTATGATAATTACAATATCACCATCCCACTTACCTACACTTTTAGCACCCATTACCCAAGCCTTTACATACTTGAGGTAATCGTAATTTGTATATGCAACTAAAACTTTTTTCATTGTCTATCCCAAATATTATTTTTATGTGGATAATTTACCGAGTCCTTAAAACTTCTATCCAATTCTTTAAATTCTTCCCATCTACTCCACTCACCTTGATGTCGAATATCTTCTAACATAAAATTAGGATTGTAAACATTTATTTGAGGAACATTTTTAAAATAATCAAGAACCCTTCCGTATTCAACATACCAATCGTGATGACAATCTCTTAATCCATTATATTGTTTTTGAAAATTTTCAAGGGTTCGTGATGTCCATTTAAAATGATGATGTTGTGTAGTAACATCAGATATCTTGGTTCTATCTATATTCTGTATTCCGTGCATTCCACCTATAATTCTATCCCTTCCCCTCATCAAAGAAACCTTATCCACCCATATTTGATTACCCTTTAATTCCATCGCTACATTTCCAACCATTGGAAACTTTTCATATATGTCATCTGATTTACTTAACTTTAATAACTTACCATCTTCAGAAATTCTATCTATAAGTAATCCAAATGTATAATCAAAATTATTATCGATATTATATTCAATTTCTGACTTGACTCCGTTTTCAAAATTTATAAATTCATCACAATCAACAGGTATCCACCAATCATCAGGATGTAAGGCAATTGTATCGTTAAATATTTTTGTTTTAAAATCTTCATTAAAAATATTAATATCTCTATAATCATTAAAATGAGATAACCCAAATTCTCCCATCACAGATATAATATCATCAAAATCAATCTCTGTCGAATCTCCCCACAATGTAATAAAAAAATCGTCAACCATATCACTATAATAATCTAACCAATGATAAAAAACTTCTACATCTAAAGTTGCAACTGTAGCTATATAAACTTTATTCATAATACTTTTATCCAACTACCATCATCGTATTTTCTATCAGGTGAACCAAATACTTCATCAACTGCCTGTCTTACCTCAACCCAATTATCAGTATAATCATGACCACCAATTATTCCACCATTTTTTACTTTTGGTAAATACAATTCTAAATCTTTTTTAACACTTTCATATGTATGGTCGGCATCAATATAAACAAAATCATATTGATTATCTTGAAATTGATTTGAAATATTATAACTAAAATCTTTATGATGAATTATGTTATTAAAATGTCTTGTGTTTTTTTCAAATTCCAACTTAACATCATCCCAAGTATACTCAAACATATCGTTAAATTCTTCTTTACCCTTATGTGGTTCTATGGTATTTATTTCTTTAAATATACCACTACATCCAAATAAAAAAGTTGATTCACCCATATAAGCACCAATTTCAATCATTCTCTTATAGTCATCCTTATCTGAAGTAAAGAAATGGGCTACTAAATCATTTAATAAATTAGTAAACCCCATAAACATTATGTTTTGTCTGTGGCTGATTTCAACATCATCCCATACTCTATTTATATTAAACCTTTGAGTAATCATTTATTAACTTGATACCTCTACTAAAATTTTTTAAATCTATTGGTAAATTATTTGATTCATATTTTTTCTCATATGGTGGAGTCGGACAATCCTTACAATGACTCAATGGATTATCACTATTGATGAACGAAATAACTTTTTTTCTATCTGTCCAATCACACATATCTTTTTTCTCACTATATGTAATTGTGCACCGATACAAATAATCTTTGGTAATGACTCTACAACTATCTTTTTGATAACATCTATCCCAATTCAATTGTTCGGAATATTCCATATTTGGTATTTTATGACCATAGAGTTCGAATGTTTTATATTTCCAAAACTCTACATCTACATTAAATATCAAGTCATACCATAAATTTGATTTTTTTAGTTCCCTCTC
>CERX01073262.1_pt1 | contig 22994 bp, 21 predicted proteins | sample 350251 | NCBI WGS metagenome assembly CERX01 (sample SAMEA2621044, study PRJEB7988) | marine metagenome | biome: marine biome (ENVO:00000447); feature: deep chlorophyll maximum layer (ENVO:xxxxxxxx); material: "saline water (ENVO:00002010), including plankton (ENVO:xxxxxxxx)" | depth 50 m
CTTTTTACCAAGGCCCCACCAGAATTATTGCATACTCCTCCTACAATTGATGCGCCAATACATGAAGATCCAATCACAGAATGCGGTTCTCTTCCATAGGGTTCTAATTTATTTTCTAATCCAAATAATGTACTCCCTGATAACCCTACAATTTGTTTACCCTCATTTATAATATGGATATCAGCAATTCGCATAGTATTAATAATTAAAATTGGACGATCATAGTCATCGCCGTAAGGAGTAGATCCACCGGTTAAACCCGTATTGGCAGCTTGCATAATAACAATAATATCTAAATCAACGCAGATTTGTAAAACCTTCCAAATTTCAAGTAATGTACCCGGTTTAGCAACCGCTAGCGCTTCTCCTTCACCATATCTCCATCCTTTAGAATATGATTGCTTAGTCCATTTATCAGTAATGATATGTTTTTTACCTACAATTGATTTTAAATCACTTATAAACGCGCGTGTATCTAGGTTATTTGTCATATATTTCTAAATTAAATCATATTTATAATCAAAGAAAGTATAGCATTTTTATATTATCAGTTATGACTATCTAGTGGTGAGTAACTATTTTTAATTGCATCGTTTATTGGAATAGTTTGTTGAGTTTTATAGTCAAATGTTACTAGAGTAAAGATACCAGCAACAATAGGGGATCCGCTTTCAGAATCAAAAATAACTGATAATATATCAAAACTCTTCGTTCCTAGTCGTATTATTCGGCAACCAATTTCATAAATAGATGGATACGTTGATTGTTTTAGATAATCTATTTTCATGGATGCAAGAATTACGCTAGAATCGCTTTCCCATCGAATTAGGTCAAATCCCAGCGTAGATAAATATTCTACACGTGTCGTTTCAAAATAATTTAAATATGTAGCATTATTGATATGTCTAATTGCATCCATGTCACGCCATCTAGATTCTATAGTTTTAATGAAATGAAAATCTTTTGTTGTAAGTGTTTTGTAGTCCATATTTTACTGCCTTGGTTGCAATTGTACCCATGGAGCATCATGAAGTAATTCTGGGTCATCTGTAGATATCGTGTTTATTTTTTTACGATAGATCCCGCTAGACGATTCGTATTTAAAAATAATCTCTTCATTTCCATTCCAAGTTGCATAACGTCCCCCAGCTTGAAAAAGTCTGAGTTTTGGTGTTTTATCTTTTTCATAAAGATATAAATTATACGTGGAATTGAATTTCTTCTCCCAAAGTATCGCTTTATTTCCATCGGAAGACCATCTTATATTTCTAAAAAAAGGTGATAATTCTGGAATAATAGAGTCTCCACCAGATGTTGAAACCAGCTGACCGCGTTCTTCTGTTGGATAATCAATTTCATAAAGACCAACATTTTTAAATAAATATATAATTTTATCACCTGATGGTGACATCCTGGGCATTATAAACTTCTCTTCATTTATAGCGTTTGAAATTTTAGAAACATTTTTACCATCTAAATCCATATAATATATATTAATATAACCTATATTGTTATTTGATGGATGTTTACGTTGCGCATAAAGAATCTTTGAATCATTATCAATAAATTGGGGGTCAGAATACCATTCGTTATTGACATTTTGTGTAATTCTAACTGTGGATTTATCTTCATTTAAATAAGCTAGATAGATATCATCATCCGAGCCAATAAAGAGAGCTAAGGTTTGATCGCTATTAAAAGATATATCTTGTGGCTTTATGCCGGAAATTGTTTTTAAACCAGATCCATCTTGATTAATAACAAAACCTACATTGTTAAGCGTAAATGAAAATATTTTTTTTCCATTTTGAATCCAAAGGGGGAATTGTGATTTAACATTTGCTAAAGTTTGTATAAATGGTAATGTGGGGCCAAGATTCATAATAATAAGGTCATTTCCATTTTCTGTAACTGTATCTAGCTTTACAATTTTTTGAAATGATGATGATGGACGAATGCGGCTATAGGTATTATTACCCCAAACATCGCTTGTACGTAGTCGATAATAATGTTCACTATCTTCAGCAACCTCGATTGCTGTAGATGATGTATTATTATCAAAAGATGAAGATTGGTTAATTATAGAGGTATCAGTAACTGATACCTGCTCAATCACGTATTCACCAATATCATTTTCAATAGATTTATTCCAACTAAAAACAAATTGATTATTATTATAAATAATCGAGTCAAGGGTTGCTGGGGTAGGTGGAGAATCAACCGGTATACCTAGAGGATTACCAAGTGTTTTTTGATTTGTAGTATCTTCAACTTCAACCCAGAACCAATTTTCTTGAAGGACTGAAAAATTATTTGTGTCTAATACTGTGGTTGTAGAATTATAAATTGAAGTGAAAATGGATTTTTCACCATATTGTGATTTAGAATGATATATATTATATCGATAGAAATCTAATTCATTTGACTGCTGATACTTGATAGTCATTTTTTTTGTAGGGTCATGGATATAGGTAATTTCATAGGGTGAAACTGAACCTGGCTGTCCTGGCAGCGCTGGTTGAATCTTAATGGTTCTTTTATAGGATGTATTTGTGTCTGCATAAGCATATACTCTATATTGATAAAGCGATGGATTGTTTACAAGTAATTTTAAATTTATAGTATCAATCCATGAATTTATATCATCATTTAAAAGAGAATCTCGCCAAATCCATTCATTACTACCAATTTTCTTATCAATTATAAAACCATCAAACGCTCGACCTTTTCTTATCCATGAAAGCTCAATCTCATTATCTGATTTTTGTATTACCTCAACACTATCTGGAGCCCACAATAAACGATTACTTCTAGGATCATAAGGATTATCCCATTCTCTTTTTGCATCTTCACAAGCAGTAATAATAAATAAAATAATTAATGCAATTATATTTAATTTTTTAACCAACGTTCCATCTCAAGATATTTAGCGTGATAATAGATAATTGGAAAAACTATAATTCCAGAAAATACATCAATAACCGGTTTTTGCTGATCAAGATTTTCAATTTTGCGATGCCTTTCATCGGCATCTTCAATATTTGAACTATATTGATTATAAAGATAGGAAGATCGTAAGGATAAATAAGAACGATATAGAACACTTCCTCCTGTAATTTGTAAATAAAATTTTCTTCTTGATTGGTAATAGTCTCTTCTATCATTAATTTCTTTTTTGGTATAAAAAATTGGAGATGATTTCGTAGTCTTTCGATGTTGAATACGAAATCTATTGTTTCTAATTACATATAAATCCGAATCTAGTTTATAATTACCAACAGGTAAGTTTTTATAAGATTTTAAACCTTGCTCAATGAGCAGAGAACTTTTTCCATCGCTACTTACAATTGCAATATCTTCTGGAATTGGTTGATTAAATACTACATTACCAACCTTAGGAACTTTTAGCTTTAAGTCAATATAGATAATATCGGAATTATCATCCGGCAATTGCTCGACCTTGAATGATTGAAAATTTTCTTTGAATATTACAATAGGACGACTCTCTACAACCACTCGATCAATTGCTAATGGCGTTACACCATTTAGTGTATCTCTTCCAACCCTAACCATGGCTCCGCTAGGATTTGTTTTAAAATAAATTAGATTTTGACGCCTATGCACTTCAAGCGGAATACGTTTGGACATAATTAATTCAGAAAAATTATGCATTCCTCTTGTATATAAACCTTCTATTGAAAGTTCAAAATCATAGTTCACAGCATTAATAACTCTACCAGTTTCAGATTCAAGCAATCTACCTTCTAATAGAAAAACATCGCCAACTTTGGAAACATGTGCAGAAATCAACCATTCCTGCTCAAGCAACATCGAGGTTATAACTTCACATTCTATACTACTACATGAAGGCAATTTATATCCGTAATTAATTAAAGATTCACGCATATCATCATAATCTAGAACTTGCAAAGTGTCCATCTTGAGAAGTTCTGTTCTTAAAAGAGCGCTTAATTTAATTAACTCATCTTGATGAATATTTTCTCCAGAGAAATCAAGGACAGCTATAGTATGATCATCGCTGTAGGCAAAAGATAAAAGAAATAGGGATAAAAAAATATTTTTCATAATTAATTAAACTTACCCTATTGAGATAGTAAACACAACTATCTATGTAGTTTATAATTAGAATTTAGGTTTGTGGTTCATCAGAGCAATCACCACAGTCACATGTACCATCACCAATTGGGGGAGCTTCACGTTTTGAAAGACGCTCCATTGTAAACAATCCTTCACCTGAATTACAAATAATTATATTATCTTTAACAACTAATTCCTCTGTTGCTCTACCATCTGGAGAAAATAGTCTTACCTTGCCCATGTCTCTAGAGACATCAGCAAAAGCTTTTTGATTTCCGTTTGGATACCAATAATAAGCCAATCCATCTCTTAGTCCTTGGTTAAAATTTATCTCTTCTTTCTTTTGCCCATCCTCATACCAAAATTTAAGCTTACCAGATATTTGTCCTTTTTTATAATTAGCTTCTGCGCGTTTATTACCATTTTCATACCATTGCGTGGTTGTTGCAATACGTTTATCAGCATCAAAGAAAGATCTTTCCTTCTTTTCTCCGCTATCATAGTACCAATTGAATTCTCCATTTCTATTACCATTGATAAGTTGGCCTTCACTACTAACTTCACCATTTTGATGCCAAGTCGTCATAGGTCCTTCAGGTGTATTTTTAAAATGTTGTATAGAAAATTCAGGAGGAGCATTAAAATCATATGATTTTCGAATATCATCTTCTTGTTGAAATAGAAATCTTCCAGTCCATATTGTTGTGTCATTTTCTTTTAATAGTGCAGCTTTTCCAACCCATTTTCTTTTTCCATCATTGTAATCAACGACAGTTTTTATTTCACCATTTTCATAAATTAAATTATAATATCTTTTATTTGAGCCTGGTATGCCGAATTTCCAATTTCCATTTTTAACGCCATCTCTATATTCACCTGCCATTCTTAGAGTACCATCATAATAATCTAATGAGGCTAGTCCATTAAATGGTTTATTGGTAGCAGGATCATAAGCTACGCCATCCTTAGCAAGTAAATCATCGATGGAAGTATTTTTTGAACATGACGCAATTAGCAACAGCGATAAAATGATAAATGTAAGTTTCTTTTTCATAATTAAGATTTTTTTTTAATAATTTATTTGTTAATAAAAATATGAGCGGAGGGGGTGGGATTCGAACCCACGTTAGGATATTTCACCTAAAACACCTTAGCAGGGTGCCGCCTTAAGCCACTCGGCCACCCCTCCTGTTCATAAAATTCAACATAAGAATTTAAGTGAAATTTAAAGCTCTAGCTATAACATAAATTTGAAATGATTTACTCTATAGATCGCTTAACTTATTAACTACTAATCTAACAAGTTGCTTTAAGCCATCATTGGTTATTGAGGAAATCTCCATTGAATATTCAGGTATTGATTTCCATAGTAATTCATCAATATCATTTGATGTATCACTCTTTGTGCGAATGAGAATAATTGGTTTTAACAATAAGGATGGATTAAAAGATTTTAATTCATTTTTTAATGCATTAAATGTTTTCTGGGGATTTAAATCTGAATTTTCTATCAGAAATAAAAGCAATCGATTTCTTTCAATATGTTTTAAAAATTTATGACCTAAGCCTTTTCCATCACTTGCTCCCTCAATTAATCCAGGGATATCTGCCATGGTAAATGATTTAAATTCCTCATATTTAACAATTCCTAAATGCGGCTCAAGGGTTGTAAACGGATAATCAGCTATTTTTGGCCTAGCTTTTGATAATACCGATAAAAGAGTTGATTTACCAGCGTTAGGAAAGCCGACAAGTCCAACATCAGCTAATACTTTTAACTCTAATTCAAAAATACCAGTTTCACCTTCAGTGCCCTTTTGTGCAAATCGAGGAGTTTGGCGAGTGGAGGTTTTGTAGTTTATGTTTCCACGACCCCCCTTACCACCTCTGCAAATAATTTCTTTTTGCCCTTCTTTAGTAAAATCTGCAACAACTTCTTTGGTTTTGTTATTTTTGATAATTGTACCGATAGGTACTTTTATTATAATGTCATCGCCATCTTTACCGGTTTTGGAATTTGATGAGCCTTGATCGCCATTTTGAGCATTATATATTCTATTATAGCGAACATCTTGTAAAGTGTGAATATTTTTTTCAGAAAGGGCATAAATATTTCCTCCTTTACCGCCATTTCCACCATCTGGGCCACCTTTGGGTATATACTTTTCTCTTCTAAAGGATACGCACCCAGATCCTCCTTTGCCAGAATTCAATTCAATTATAGTATAATCAATAAACATAAAAATAATTATGATGGGTGATTAAAATTGTAAAACAAAAAATTACATATTATTGATAATTGCCTCACCGAAACCTGAACAGGTAACTTTTTCTGCCTTATCCATAAGTCGGTGAAAATCATAGGTCACGGTTTTATTTTGGATAGACTTCCTTAATCCTTTAACAATAAAATCTGCAGCTTCTTGCCATCCTAAATGTTCAAGCATCATCACACCAGAAAGTATAACTGATGAGGGGTTTACCATATCTTTACCCGCATACTTAGGGGCAGTGCCATGTGTAGCCTCGAAAATTGCATGGCCTGTATTGTAATTTATATTAGCTCCAGGCGCAATACCAATTCCACCAACGATAGCTGCAAGAGCATCGGATATATAATCTCCGTTTAAATTTAAAGTACAAATGACATCGTACTCTGCAGGACGCAGTAAAATCTGCTGAAGAAAGGCATCTGCTATCACATCTTTAATAATTAATTGCTTACCATTCTGATCAATCAATTGCCACGGACCGCCTTCATAGTCTACAGAGTCAAATTCATTTTTAGCTAAACTGTAACCCCATTCTTTAAATTTTCCTTCAGTAAACTTCATAATATTACCTTTATGAACCAAGGTAACAGACTCTCTACCATGGGCAATTGCATAGTTTATAGCTGATCTTACAATCCTTTCGGTACCCTCAACTGATACAGGTTTAACACCTAGCGAAACTGTATCTGGAAAACGAATATTTTTTACATTCATTTCATTTACGAGAAAAGTTTTGACTTTCTCCAAATCATCTGATCCATGAGGCCATTCTATCCCAGCATAAATATCTTCAGTATTTTCTCTAAAAATAACCATATCCACCAATGAGGGATCTTTAACTGGTGAAGGAACACCTTCAAACCATGCAACAGGTCTAACACAAGCGTAGAGATCCAAAACCTGTCTCAAGGTAACATTCAAAGACCTCATACCTCCTCCAACCGGAGTTGTAAGCGGACCTTTTATAGCTATTAAATATTCTTTAATAGCATCTAGGGTTTTATCGGGAAGCCAAGAATTTTTTAATTCAAAAGCTTTTTCTCCTGCATATATCTCTTTCCAGATAATACATCTATCTTTTCCATATGCTTTAGTAACCGCATTATCGAATACCATTTGGGAAGACTTCCAAATATCAGGCCCAATGCCATCGCCCTCTATGAATGGGATGATAGGATTATTTGGTACGAGCAATTTATTATTTTCAAAAACTATTTTTTTACCATGATCCATAACTATTTCTTTTTACTCTTCTCTTTAGGTTTTTTCTTATCTGTTTTTTTCTTATTCTCACTAGATGATTTCTTTTCTTTCTTTTGCACATAATCGGTTAAATAAAAACCGCTACCTTTAAATATAAGGCCACTACCTCCACTAATTAACCTTCTTACCTTATTATTGCATTTTGGGCATTTCTCAAGCGCAGAATCAGACATTGACTGAAAATACTCAAATGTATTTTGACATTTTTCACAAAAATAATCATAAGTAGGCATAATAACTGATAAAAGTTATAACGAAAGGTGTATTAAAACAGCCAGTAAAGTAAAGATGTAGCTAATTATGACTGAATTTTTGTTTCAAAGCCTTCAGTACATTCGCTGGTACATATTTACCTATATCGCCATTTAATTTTGAAACATTTTTTACCATTGATGAATTTAAATGAACATACTTATCAGATGTAACCATGAGCAATGTTGACACCGATGGGTTAAGATGATTGTTCATTGTGGCCATTTGAAATTCAAACTCAAAATCAGAAACATGCCTTAAGCCTCTAATAAGCCCACAAGCATTATGCTCTTTGGCAAAATCGGCAATTAAACCATCTGTTGAGTATGCCTTGATATTGTCTACATGTGATGTTGCATCGATAACCAGCTCTATCCTTTCACCAACACTAAAAAGAGGGTTTTTATCATTATTTACAGCAATGGCAATAATCACTTCATCAAAAATTCGCGATGCTCGTTCAATGATATCAATATGACCCATGTGAATAGGGTCAAATGTTCCTGGATATATAACTGTTTTATGCTTCATTTTTCCAAATAGCTATCTGCGTATCTCCATATTCTTTAATTCTAATAGGTAAAATAGAAAAATCTCTTGGAGTAGATTCAAGGATAAAATAACCATCTGAACTTAACATATCTAAGGCGGGTTTGATTATATTATCTATGTTATTCATATTATATGGTGGATCAGCGAATATTATATCAAATTTTGTTTTTTCTTTAAAAAACTTAAAAACATCATATTTTTTTATTATACAAGACTCAGATGAAAGGTTGAGCAGTGAATAGTTAATTTTTAATAATGCACAAACACGAATGCTATTATCAATGATTGTAACTTTACGAGCTCCCCTGCTAACCGCTTCAAATCCAATAATACCAGTTCCAGCAAATAAATCTAAAAATGTTTTATTCTCAATATTGCCTAAAATGTCAAATAGGCTTTTACGAACAAGTGCTGTAGTAGGTCTATAGGGTGCATTTTTTACAGTTTTAATACGACGACCTTTAAATTCACCAGCATGTATTTGCATAGTTAAATTAAAAAGGTCTTTTTATCAATATTAGCTATCATTATAATTAATAAAAGTAATAAAGAATTTACTCGAGAATAAATTTTCATTTTGCGAATAATTATAATCAAATTTTTCTAAGACTAGATTAGAGCCATTTTGTTTTATATATGATAGAACATTCATCAAGCTAGAAGAATTAGTAGCTGTAATGATAATAGGAGTATGCTCTAAAGCATTATACGAGAAAAGTTCAAATTTCTTAATTTTTAAATCTTTATATATAAGTAGGTTCTCATCTAACTGATCAAGAGAAATATAATCATCTAGTTTTAAATCGCTATTTATAAAAGCAGCATACTGAACTAGATAACCATGCTTATATTGGTCATCCCCCCCTACTTGACGTAAGGAGTAATTTAAGATATTACCAATTGAATCAACAGAAAGTACGGTAGTCTTTGTATCAAGAAATTCAAGACTAGCCTCACCACCTTGAACATTAATATTAAGTAAGTTTGTAGTGTTGATAAAATTAAAAATTTTATCAACACTATTAATTAAACTTTGAGATTTTATAAATGATTTCTTTTGATAATCGCTAAATACGGATTCAGTTTCAACAACTGGCAAACTTAGTGGATCGACTACGGATGATTTTGGTTGATTAAGATTTATAAATTCGTCTTTTATGAACTCATAAATTTCAGGTAACTGGTCACGAAATATAACAGCAGTTAAAGCAGAAAAGAAGAAAAGATAAGCGAATATCTGTTGAAAATTTGATTTTCTTTTTTTTCGTTTAGGTTTACGTTTTTTTACCTTACTATTCCTTTGTGGGGGTAGAGGTAAAGCTTTTTTCTCTTCATATTCTTGCAAGCCCGGTTTTTCGAAGAAGTTCAACGAAAATCCATATACATTACCATTAATTAAAGCAGTGGTTACATAAAGATCATTATGCTTAATATTTTTTGGAATTTTAATATTATTTTTTTTAATATTTTTGAATGCCTCTACTTGGCGAATTCGCTTGCCTTCAAAATGAGATTTTCTTCTATATGATAATTTACCTGGAATAATAATTTGACCTTTAAAAATTTCTTTTTCATTTAAAGATCCATCGGTTGATGATAATTTCCAATTATCTTTAGAAAATTTAGCATTTCCTCTCATAAAACAATTTTTAGAATAATGATAATACTCATAACCGCTTTTTTCACTATAGAAAATTGTTACACCCCTACTGGGATTCAAACCATAATACACGCTGGACTCTGTTCCCATCCATACTGGATCTGCACCTAATTCTTGAACTGACATTTTTATATTTTCTGTAAGTGCAGTTGAAACTCTTAATGAAAAAACACTATTTGTTTGATCTTTAAATGATCTTCCAAAATATTCACTATTTTGTTTTTCATCAGATGAATATCTTTGATCAATTATCCATTTAGAATACTCCCAACCATCTGTATCTGACATTTCTTCATCAAAGTAAGCACAAGTAGAATAGGATAAACTATCAGAAATAGTTACAAATACCTTTTCCCCTTCAAAAGATAGCTGTTTTTTTAATAATTGGAGAGCAGAATTAACTTCAGTTAATAATTCTTTATCTGAAAGATTTGTAGATTGTTTTTTTGGCTTAAAAGGTTTGTGCAAGAGAGAAGTTATGGCAGGCTTACCATTCTGATCTTCCCATTGAACACATAATAAATGATTATTTGAAATTAGTAAGTGAATCACAGGTTAGAATTACCTATCCCAACTTTTTGAACCATCATCTATAAAGCCATGATTATCAGCTTTAAAGGCGAATAAAACATATCTCCTTCGAACAATTGTTTCTTCAATAGGGCTATCAACGCGTACAGAATTACCTTCATCTTGTAGTGAGATTAAATAAGATTTTTCAGATACAGGACAAAAGTACATCGCTGAATCAGGCATATATGTATCATAATAATTAACAACTTCAACGCGCTCTGATGGAACTTCTTCTACTAATTCAACAAAATTTGAGTCTGAAGTGAATTTGTTTAATAATTTTTTTTGTACGTACGATGTATCATTGCGGGATAGATCTTCTGAATACATAACAATTGTGGCTATTGTATCAGAAATAGTGTCTCGTCTCATCATCGGAAATCCAAAAGTCGTATCAAATTCAATATCATAGCCTTTTGGAACATTAACTGAAAAAGTTCTATTATTAAGCGTAATTGACTGATTACCAAGATAAGTTGAATCGCCAGTTAGTGAATCTCTGACTGAATTAACCAGCTGAACTGCCCAAAGGCCATCTGAAGAGTATTCACCCATAATTGATTTATAAAAGTTTTGAACATCATACATATTTTCCATATAAAATTGGCTTTTATATTCAAAAGACTCTTCCTCATCCCAAATTGCTCGAGGTACATAAATACATATTATTAAAAAAATGAAAGCTACAACAATACCTAATTCAAGAAGATCAGAAAAATTCTTTCTTTTTTCAGATGTCAATCTATCAAGATTTTTTATCATAAGTTTTTTTTATAGGAATAATTAACGTTAATTTTTTATATATACTCTAATTCTGAGAAGTAATATTAATACAATTTATATCTTGAAGTACACTTTAATCTACTTAATAATAATCAATCTAGCTCAATTCGCCTAAACGTTGGTTTTAAGGTTTTGTTGCTATCTGCAAGTTCGTCTAATATTTTCTTTTGTTTGGAGGATAATTTTTGAGGAGTATCTACATGCACACGTACAAGTTGATCACCCCTAGATGAGCCGCGCATTCTTGGAAATCCTTTTCCACGCATCCTTAAAATTTGAGCTGATTGAATACCTGCTGGGATTTTAAGCTTTGCCTTTCCTTCTAATGTTGGGACCTCAAGAGTCGTACCTAAAGCTGCTTCGTAAAATTGAATGACTACTTCAGTAATTACATCCTCGCCATTTCTATTAAAAATTGAATGCTCTTCTTCTTCAAAAAAAATAATTAAATCCCCAGATTGATAACCTTTAGGACCTTTATTTCCCTGCTGATTTAAAGTCATATAATTTCCAGCTGAAACACCAGAAGGGACTTTAATTTTAATCTCTACAGTTTTACGATTTAAGCCATTACCTCCGCAATCTCCACATGGATGTTTGATAATTTGACCTGAGCCTGTACAAACTGGACATTCTCTAACGGAAACAGATTGTCCAAAAAAAGATTGTGAAACTTGTCGGACTTGACCAGCTCCATTGCATTGATCACAAGCGATTGGCATTGTACCTTGCTTTGCACCGCTACCGGAACAATGAGCGCAATGCTCTAATCGTTTAATTTTTAGTGTTTTATTTACTCCTGAATAAATATCTGAAAAAGAAAGTTTTAAATTAACTTTCAAATCGCGTGCTTTTTTTATTCTACCACCCCTACTTCCTCCAAAAATTCCACCAAAAGGGTCAAATCCATCGCCAAAAATATCACCAAAACTGTTTATAATGTCTTCCATAGACATACCGCCTTGAAAACCGGGACCAGCGCCAGTGTTTACACCAGCATGCCCAAATTGATCATATTGTTGACGTTTTTGATTATCGGAAAGTACAGAGTATGCCTCTGCAGCTTCTTTAAATTTTTTCTCCGCTTCTGAATCATTAGGATTTTTATCTGGATGATACTTCATAGCTATTTTTCGATAGGATTTTTTCAAATCATCAGCAGTTACGCCTTTAGAGACACCGAGAATTTCATAATAATCTCTCATGATGGAGTTTGATTAACTACAACCTTGGCATGCCTAATAACCCGATCTTTATATAAATAACCTTTTTCAAAGACCTCGATAATTTCATTTTCATTTTTATCGTTTTCAGTTCTGATCATTAAAGCATCATGTAATTCAGGATTTAATATATCACCAACCTTTGTAAATGTTTTTACATCAAGCTTAGAAAATTGTTTTTCAATATTATTGATTATCAATGAAATACCTTCAGTTAATTTTTCAATATTATCTTTATTATTTTTAGCTGATGCTTCATTTAACCTCTCTAAATCATCTAAAACAGATAGAAACTGTTTAATCACAGCTTCACCTTCATATTTCATTAAGCTAATGATTTCCTTATCCTTTCTCTTTCTATAATTATCAAATTCAGCTTTTAGTCTAATATGTTTATCGCTACTTACATCAATTGAATTCTTTAATTCATTAATTTGATTTTTAAGTTTTTCTGTTGGGGTTAGCTTATTATTTTTTTTATTAGATATCTTGGTTTGTTTTTTAGATGGCATTTTGCACTACCTTTCTAAAGGTATTTAGTATACTTTTTACATTTACATAATTCAAACGTTTAGGCCCAATAACACCAATTCTTCCAGAAATTGCATCTGTCTCAAATTTTGATGTTAGAATTGCGCAATTATTAAAAACTTCATCCTTATTTTCTTTACCAATTAAATCATAATCACTATTTGTGTCAAAATTTTTATTGATATAAATATTGAGAAAAGACTTGTCTAGGGCGGGTAAGATTCTTTTAAAATTATTAAGATTTTGAAATTCTGGCTGTTTGAGTAATACATTAACTGGAGAGGTATAAATCAGTCTATTATTCTCAATAGAGAAATGTGTATATCGCTCATGAATTAATACTTGAATTAATTCATGATTAAATATTGAACTATCATTCAAGCGTAATGAAATTGTATTTTGTATTTCTCTTAAAGATAAACCGATTAATTTTTCTTTTAGAAGCCTTATGATAGAATTCATGTGCTTTGATTTGATATTGATATCTAAATCTAAAACTATAGACTTGACTAGACCGTTATCCATGCCAAGCACTAACATTACTCGGTTTCCCTTAAGTTCAACTAATTCTATATCAATTAATATACTATTTTGATATTCGGAAATAGTAACTACACTAAACATATTGCTTAATTCTGACAACATAGATGCAGTAGCATTTAAAACTTCATCAACATTATTAGAAATAGTCCTTAATTCATCTTCTAATTCTGGCCCTATATGTTCATTAAACTTATCATCTGTTTTAATTGAATTGATATAAAATCTGTACCCAAGATCAGTAGGAACACGTCCACCTGATTTATATAATTGTTTTAAAAATCCATCTTTTTCTAGGGTAGACATAACATTTCTAATTGTTGCGCTAGATAAATTTGCAGATAAGCTGTTTTGAACATATTTTGACGATATAGGTTGACAGGTGTTTATATATCCTTCAACAGTAGCGACTAATATTGAGGCATATCTTAAGTCTAAACTTTTATATTTTTGAATTATCATAAACAGAAATTAGATGATTTTATTTACTTGAAACAAATAAGTTGACAATCACTTTAAAAAACGAGATATAGCTCTGTTTGAACCTATAAAGGCAACTAAAATAGAAATAGCCAATAATATCTGGGAAATAAATATTAGATCAAAAATGATTTCATATCTTGTTAAATCATAAATAAAATATTTACTGAACTTCAGTATACCAATAAGTGAGTACACAGACAGGATACTAGCGATGATCCCATGAATAATACCTTCAATTATAAATGGTCCTTTTATAAACCATTTCGTTGCACCAATCAATTGCAAAGATTTAATCAATTCTTTTTTTGAAAAAATTGTTAAACGAACAGTATTAGAAATAATAAAAATTGCTATAATTAAAGTTATTGAAATAGCTATAACCATTACCTTCAAAAACTTATCATAATAATTCTCAATTCTATAAATTAATTTACCTTGATGCCTTACCTCATCAACTTCTCGATATTTTTTTATATCGGAAACAATTGGGTTCAAATCAATTCTTGAGGGCCAATCCTTTTTTAAATTAATTACACAACTTATTGGTAGTGGGTTATATCCTAAAATACTAAGGATATTATCGCCAAATTGAGACTTAAAGATTTTTTCAGCATCTTTTTTTGAAATTACAGTAATTGAATGAACAATATTTTTCTTTTTAAATTCTGCTACCAACTCAGAAACTCTTTCCTCTGTCACGTCATCTTTAAAAAATACTTCTATCTTATATTTATCTCTTAAATATTCAATTAATTTATTTGTATTTTGACTAATTACTAATAGCGACCCAGAAACAATCAATGTTAAGTAGATTGAAAAAATTGATGAAATTGCAGAAGATTTAAATCTCCACACATTTTTAAATCCTTCAGCAAATATAAAAACTAGTTTATTCATTTATTGTCTTATTGAGCCATTTTGCATTTCAATAATGCGGTGGCCTCTACCTTTGATCAAATTATAATTATGAGACGCCATCAGAACTGAGGTTCCTTCTTTACTAATATCTTCAAATAATTTGATTAATTCAAAAGAAGCAACTGGGTCAAGGTTTCCGGTAGGCTCATCTGCTAGGATAATATCAGGATCTTTGATAAGAGATCGAGCTACACAAGCGCGTTGCTGCTCACCCCCAGATAACTCATGAGGATAATGAGATTCTTTACCAGACAAACCAACTTCTTCAATGGAATCATTGGTTAATTCAATAATTTCATCTTTGTCATACCCAAGGACATGTAAAGGAAGTGCTATATTTTCAAACAGATTTCGGTCTTGTAATAAGTGATAGTTTTGAAAAATGACACCAATTTTCCTTCTCAAATAAGGAATTTTTCTTTTTTTAATAGTTTGTGAATCAAATTTATCAACTCTTATTGATCCAGCTTTAGGAAATAAGTCCATATAAATAAGTCTTAAAATTGTAGTTTTCCCAGAGCCTGTTGGACCTATCATAAAAACAAATTCACCATCATCAATATTCAAGTTAATATTGGAAACACCACTCCCTTTTGGGTAACTATAGGAAACATTGTCTATGTTTATCATGGTATAATCTAATGTTATTAAAATAATTTAAAATAGAAGATAAATGAAAAGGAAATATCCGCATAGCATCATACCTGAAAAAATTCTATTTAAAGGTTGGGTTAATTTTGATGCAATAAAAATTAATAATCCATAGAAAATCATAATTAATACATGAAATGATATTTCATTCCAATTAGAATTTAAAGGTTGAATAGTTGATGTTAAGCCTAAAACACATAAAATATTAAAAATATTTGAACCAATAATATTTCCTATGGATATTGCGCTTTCTTTTTTATAGGCAGCCATAGCAGACGTAGCAAGTTCAGGAAGAGAAGTACCGAATGCCACTATTGTCATTCCAATAATAACTTCAGATATTCCAAAAAATCTAGCAATATAAATTGACCCATCTACAAATAAATCTGCACCAAGAGATAGTCCCACTATACCAAAAATTACAAATAATACTTTCTCTCCAAAATTATCATCATTTGATTTTTTAATTTCGTTTTCAGTTTTTAATGGCCTTTTAATACTAAAAATTATATAAAATAATAAACTGTTTACAAAAAATGCTCCTTCAAACTTGCTAAGTCTACCATCCAAAGAAAAAAGTATAAAAATAGTACACGAAACAAGATAAATCCATAAATCTCTTTTAATCAGTTTGTAATTAATGGAGATTGGAAAAATAAATGCACTTAACGCTAGAACTAGGCCAACATTTGCAATATTTGAACCTATAGCATTTCCAACTGCTATAGATGGACTACCTTGCAAAGCAGCATTTAAACTAACTATTAATTCAGGAAGGGAAGTACCAAACGCTATCACAGTTAAACCTATAACAATAGATGATATACCGTATTTTTTAGCTATGGCTACACCGCCATTAATTATCCACTCGGAACCTAAGTAAAGCATAAGAGATCCAAGAAGTAATAAAGAAATACTTTCAGTCATAAATAAAGTTTGTTTTTATTAATAAATTGCCAGACAGATTCAGTTACCATATAGCGAATAGTCTTATCTTTAACCCATCTTTTTCTAATAGCTGTTGATGAAATCTCAATTCTAGGTATACTTGCAAATTGGATTTTAGCTAATATCCAATTAGGTATATCTGAAGGTCTAAATCCTGGCCTAATCGCTACAATTACTCTTGATTCATTAATAATCTTTTCTGGGTCTTTCCATTTGTGAAATTGCTTAAGTGAGTCACTACCAATCAAGTAGAACAGATTATTTGATTTGATATTATTCTGCTTCTTATACTCAATAATTGTATCAATTGAATAGGATAATCCTTCTCTTTGAATTTCAATATCAGATAAAAGAAAATTTGGATTTTCTTTTATTGCAATTTTTAACATATCTAATCGATAATCCACAGGAGATATTTGTATCCCATTTTTATGAGGGGGCTTAAAGGCTGGTACAAATACGATTTGATCAAACTTTTCTACTTCAAAAATAGTTTGAGCTATAATCAGATGTCCAAGATGAGGTGGATCAAATGTTCCTCCAAAAAGACAAACCTTCATTCTAATTCAATCCTATCAAATACTCTTTTTTGTACAAACCATTCATCCACTAGATCATCCATATTTATATCCTTAATTGATGTTTGGTTATTATAATAATAATCTTTTGCTAATTTCATATCGTTACGTTCAATGTGGCACGCAATTGTTTTTAGGTGGGCTAATTCAATAAAGTCTGTATCATAGTATAATTCAATTACTTGTTTAAAAGCTAATAATGCAGCTTTATATTCTTCCATTTTCATATAGAGCACACCAGACTGATAAGCTTTTTCAGATAACTTATTTCTTAAAATTTTAATATCAATTTCTGCTTTTTGCCTTTCATCTGATTTTGGATAATCATCAATAAACTCCTGAAGTTTTTCAAGCGCCTTTTCACTATATGTTTGGTCATTATAATATTTAGGAGATAAGATCAAATAAGCTTCACAAATACGATATCTTGCTTTTTCAATATATGGACTAAACTGCATCCTACGAATTAAGCGATCATATTCTGAAATAGCCAATAAATATTCTTTAGAAAGAAAAAAAGATTCCCCTAGGTAAAAAAGTGCATCATCTCCTAATTCTGTATGAGAAGCACCAATAACAACTGTATTAAAGTGATCCTGTGCTTTAATGTACTTCTTTTTGCCTAGTGCAATTTTTCCATTTTCAAATTCATCTTCATAGTTAATATCTCTTCGACTGCCGCTACCTGAGCATGAAATAAGTAAACTGAAAAAAATAAAGAAATAAATAATTTTTGAATTATGTATTATACTTTTTAACATCTTAATTAGCATAGAATTTACCACCTAAAAACAAGTTGAACACCACCTTCATTTGCATAGGTATACGGATTGAATGCAAATGAGTAATTGTTCTTAATTGAGTTGCCTCTATTGGAATTTAATACCGTTTCTAAGCCACTAATTAAATGATTTAGCATAATTGCAGAAACTGCATATCTGGCATAATTAGAATAACGATTGCTATCATTGCGTAGATTGCGATAATAGTTTTTTCTTTTTGTTAATATCACTGATTCAACACTTCCTTTTGTTTGAGTATACCAATTTCCCATGCTATCAAAAGGATTATCATATTCATCATCCCATCCTCCAACAAATTGATCGTATTTACCTATATTTTCATAAAAATCTCTATCACGTACCACAAAAATTTCTGACCAATCATATTGCTGAAGCAAGTTTTCTAGATTGTCTGAAAAATAGTATTTTCCATCAATTTGTAAACCAATCTTATGTGTACCAATTATTATTTCATTCCATCTGTCAGGAAAAATAATTTTAGTATTGTTATACCATAAATTTAATCGCCAATGATCATCGGCATAATTCTCAAAATCATTTCGAATCATCTCTGATGTCTTCGTGTAATGAAACATCGATCCTATGGATAGCAATTCAATTCCAAAAAAAATAAAGGGTTTCCATAGGGGATCTTTTTTTGATAGTTGACCCCAGCCAGGTATAATAAAAGATTTTAACATTGAGGTTGATAATTCCGTTTCTAATGAATCACGGCTATAATCATAATGATTTAAATCATATGCATTGTATTGAGATAATAACGATGAAATTAGAAATAAATTGAGTAGAATATGTTTCATTTAAAACCCAAATAAAATATTTAAATAGACCCTATCTTCATCACCATATAGAATATTCTTTCCATCACCAATATCCATATAAAATTGATTTTGAGGTTGATGATATTCTATGCCAATTGCGGTAGGATAATTATAGAATGAATACCCTGAAATCCTTAGTTGAACGCCAATGGATCCTTTTTGATCGTATGTATTTTTTCTATTCCATGCGTCGCCAAATTGATTTTCGAAACCCAGGGTCATGTTATTTACAGAAAGAGGGCCAAATATATAATTTTTTTCTTTAAAAACCGGCATTCGTAAGCCTATCTCACCTATCATCAAATCAGTACCTTGTAAACTGTAGTATGGGTATCCTTTAAGACCGGGTGATCCACCACCAAAAAAATGAAAGAATGAATCAGCTTCAGAATTTGAAATAGATCCAAATTTTGCTCCAAAAAATGCAGACCACTTTTTGGTGTAAGGAATATTAAATGAAAATCCAGTCTCAATCTTTGTTCTAGTCAAGTTATGATTATTATATATAGATGTTAACGTTCCTGAATCTGATAAATCCAACCCATCTATGAATTGATTAATCTCATTTACGATTTCTATCTTTAATTTATATCCTACCGGATTAATACTTTGATCAACGCTGCGCTTATATTGTTGAAAATTCCAATTAATACCAAATTGTTTTCCTTTGAAATAATCATAACCGTATCCTGTTTTTAATTCAGGTTTTTCGCGAACATTTTCTTTAATTGATGCACGATACTGAGCCCAATTAGCAAAAACCTCAATCTGGCTACCATAAAAAGGCGCTCGTAAACCTCCCTTGAATTCCAATAATCTAAATTTAATATTATTATCAAGATTATAGGCTGAATAATTTGTTCTTTCTTCAGTGTTTCGAGTCATATAATAAGTTTCAAAAAATAACGTTGGATAGAGATGTCTATATTCCATTATGAAAAATAAATCTTGATCAAATAATTTATTTAAAGATACTCCTCCAATTAAATTAACCTTATCGATGATTTCAGAGGAATAAAAATAAGTACCTAATTTAATTTTTTCATAATCCATAGTTAAGCGTGGCATAAAAAACATAGGAGGGAAATGATCTACATAACGATTTGAGCTATCAGATCTCACACCCTTCAGGGGCTCTGTTAGCGATTTATTTTTTTCGTAGTATCTATCGCTATATCCTACCATCGAAGTTCTAAATATTTTTATTGAATCTAAAATGGCAATATTATATTGACCATTTTGAAACTGAGAATAAACAATCTTTCCGCTTTGATGGTAATCAGGCATAAAAGCGCCACCTGTAAGGTTTGTTATATATCCCTGCCTAGTCGTATCAATATAAAATAAATTAAAAATACCTGTTCTATCTTCACTGTAAACTACACCATCTTTAAAAGGGGTCGCATTTCTACTATCCCATAAATTATTATGAATAAATTTTCCGCTAGTACTGTCATCTAAATTTATATAGTGTATATTTTTAAAATGATTAGTAGTTACATCAAATAATAAGCGATTATTAAATCGATCATATTTTAAATTGTTTAGAATTTCATGGTTATCGTAATTAGACACTTTTTCGGAAGTATTTGACTTAAGATTTATTTTATAAATATTTTGAGTTCCATCAAAAGTTGCCAAATAAAAAATTGCACTATCTTGTTTGCTAAATGCTGGCGAATAAGCGCGCGCATCATTAGTTAATTTTTTTTCTTTTTTTGTATTAAGATCGTATTCGTATAGATCAAAAAATTTTGAACCAACTTTATTAGGAAGTTTTACTCTTTTGCTGTAATAAATAATATTTTCACCATTCCAAGCGGGTAAAGAAATTACACCATCGACAATCTTTGAATTTTTTTCAGAAATTAAATCATAAATATATAAATCTGTCGAGCTGAAAAAATCGTGATTTTGATTTGAGATATATGCGATTTTATTCCCATCTTCATTCCACATTGGAAAAAGATTTGCTGCTCCTTTATTTTGAATTATTTTAGAATTTTGATCGTTTTCAATAATATCAGATGTTAAGGTATTGTATCTTTTTTCTAATATTTTATTAAAATCAATAAAAATTGCTTTTCCATCTTTTGCGGTAGCATCTTTGATTGCTTTAGATATAGAATAATTAAACGGTTTGCTAAGAGATGATAGTATTTTTTGGAAGCTACTATGTCCATATTTTACAGCTATATATCTAGTAAAAGCATAGCCGGTATTGTAGACAGATTCATTACCTATACCTCTTTTGCCGAAGGTATTTATTTCTTGCCAACTCAAGCTATTCCCATTGAGGATTTGATCCCTTAGAATCATGTCTCTTATAGTATCCCAATTATCCCAATCAGCATCGGGATACATATACTGCGCTAATCCTTCTGCAAACCAGGGAGGAATAGTGGTTCCAGGGATAGGATAGCTAATTAAAGTATTTGGATATCCATATAAAACATCCGATCTTTTTTCTTTTTCATATCCGATCCATTGAACATAACCCCCAGGAATAGATTTGCCAAATTTTTGCGCACTTTGGATGGATACGATATGCGCAAATTCATGCGTAATCACATTCTGAAGCCAACGATGAGATCCTCTTAATTCAAAGTCTAAAGGACTTGTCCAAATAATTATCTTATTATCAAAAAAATACGCTGCCCCATTTGAAATATCATCTGTATCTGTAAATACGATATCTGTTTTATCAAAAGGCTCATAATTATAGAGCTTGGTTATTGATTCGTATACTTCTTCAGCAACATATGCACCTTTTCTTGCTGATATTTCAGTTTGAGAATAATAATGAATTCTAAAATGCTCAGTTTCAAAGGTTTTCCAATCAAGCTCAGGATGATTATACTCAACCTGTGCATAAAGGAAAGTACTAATGAATGTTAAAAAAATGACTTTCATTTAACTACACCCACCTTGATAATCTTTTCCTCAATGGAATTTTTGTTAATAGCTCTTATTCTTGCTAAATAGACTCCAGATTCAACATTTTGAATTTTCCATGGTATTTCTATTATAGATGATGAACTATTTTTTGTATTATTCTTTGTTGTTGCTGATATTGACTCCTTAAGAAATCCAGCTAAATCATATATATAAATATGTACAGATTCAATCGATCCAATTTTTAAGCGAAAGATTATATTTTCACCATAGGATGGATTTGGATATGCGTATGTTAACGATTTATCAAGTAGCCCCTGATTCGTTAAATTCATATCTAGTGTATCTAGATTCAGAAATCGTGAATAATCCGGCGATCCATATTTATATACCCAACGGTTATTTTGATCATTTTGACTATCTTTATACATAAGTATTTGATCGGTTAGTATTAATGAGTTTTTATTTTCATGCACCCCAAGAGATGATAGTTTTGTATCAATATTTAATGATAGTGATTGCTGAATCAAGCCTTCATGATTTGCAATAATTAAGCTTTTATCGCTTTGTTCGAAAATGATTTCCGGGTACGTATCGTTTAATAGATCCATAGCTAATACCGTACCAATAGCCGATACTTTTAATGGAAATCCGTTTTTATAATATAAATTTTCATCAAATGCGTGAATATTACCAATTTGATCTACCGCAATAATATCGACCCTACTATCCAAGTCAAGATCTACCAATGAAAATGATCTGAAATCCGCAGAAAAAGATGACTGACCGTTATTTGTTTTTAAAACTTGATCTGCATAAAATATCTGAGAACTATTTGTAGCTGAAAAACTGAGAAGATCTTTAGGGTAATCAATTTTATTGTAACCATTTTCATCAATTTGAAAAAATACATCACGTCGCTTATAAAATATACTTTTTTGTACAGCCCCTAATAAATCTATCTCATCTGCATTGGATTCTATACGTCTATCCCAAAGAAGTAAAAAATTCTTAATCTTATCATCGTATTCATACCAAAAAATATTATATGCACGATAAAGCTTTTCAGCAACAACAAGTGCGGTAGGATTGGAATTTTTTGCAATACAAAACTGTATATTTTCAGTAAAATTTTCTTTAAATGTATTA
>CERX01156710.1_pt1 | contig 22699 bp, 20 predicted proteins | sample 350251 | NCBI WGS metagenome assembly CERX01 (sample SAMEA2621044, study PRJEB7988) | marine metagenome | biome: marine biome (ENVO:00000447); feature: deep chlorophyll maximum layer (ENVO:xxxxxxxx); material: "saline water (ENVO:00002010), including plankton (ENVO:xxxxxxxx)" | depth 50 m
GGAGAACAACCCATGGCGATCCAAGACTGTCGTCTCATAGAGTTGCCTCAAGTGCACGATCAACGAGGCAACCTGACCTTTGTGGAAGGGGGGCGCCATGTGCCCTTTGAAATTCAGCGGGCCTACTATCTCTACGATGTGCCTGCCGGATCGCACCGTGGCGGGCATGCCCATCGCGGGCTTTACCAGTTGCTTATTGCCATGTCGGGCAGTTTCGATATCACCCTGGACGACGGATTCGAGAAAAAGAAATTTCATCTCGCGCGGCCGCATTACGGCCTGCTGATTACGCCGATGGTGTGGCGGGAGATGGACAACTTTTCTGGCGGCTCCGTCTGCATGGTACTGGCCTCGGCCTATTACGATGAAGCCGACTACTTCCGCGACTATGACCAGTTTTGCACTGCGGCCCGCGCCGCTGCGCCATGACCATGGCCAATGACCTGAAGACCGCGAGCGCGGCGAGCAGGCTGGCCACCAATCAGGAAATCCCATGCACGTTGAAACCCCTGTAGCAGTCTCCGTTGTTGTCATGTCCTACAACAACGCCCGTTTCATTGGCGAGACCATCGAGTCGGTTCTATCCCAGCAGGATGTGGCGCTAGAGCTGATCATCGTGGACGACTGTTCCAGCGACGACTCCCTTGAGGTCGTGCGGCGCTACCAGTCAGACCCTCGGCTTGTGCTGGAGGTCAACACCCAAAACCTGGGCCAGACTGGCAACTTCAATAAATGCGTCAGATGCGGCTCGGGGCGCTACGTCGTGGTGCTGGGGTCCGACGATATTCTCTATCCTGGTCACTTGAGCGCACTGGTCGAGGCGCTGGACGCCGACCCCAAGTTGTCGCTGGCCTACACCCAATGCACCTGGATCGATGAAGCCGGCAAGGTTCTGCAGCATATTGACCATCGCGGGCATCCTGCGCGCTCCTATTCGGGTGGGCGCGACGAGGTCGTTGACCTGCTGACCTTCGACAACTACATCACCCCGTCTACGGTCATGCTGCGGCGCAGCATGCTGGATGACATGCGTCTGTCTGAGGGCGTGTATGCCCAGGAGGGCATGCTGGCAGGGGATTGGGAGCTGTGGATCAGGGTGGCGCGCCATAACCCTGACTTTGCTTTCGTTCGGCGTGCGTCGGTTGGTTACCGTATTCATGGCAATCAGGTGTCCCAGGATTTTTACCGCTCGGAGCGGCCGTTGTGGGAGCACCTGCATATTCTCGAGCTGAATCTTGCCGACCCGCAGGTCAAGCCGCGTCTGCAAGCTGCCGCCGAGCGGGTGTGGGCGTTAGTAGAGGGGCGCATGTCCCGCTTCTCGGCCGAGGTGCTCAATAAGTACCGGGAGGATATCGACCGGGTGCGTGGCCAGCTGTTTGGTTTCTCAGGCGCCGCCGACACCGATCAATGCTTATTCTCGATCATCCTCACGACCTATAACCGCCCGGCGATGCTGCTGGATGCACTGCGCAGCGTAGCGGCTCAGACCTTGCGTAACTTTGAGGTTATTCTGGTCAACGACCACGGCGAGCCGGTAGAGGCCTTGCTCAAGGACTTCGATTTTCCGCTCACCTATCTGTACCAGGGTCGTAACCAAGGCCTGTCGGCTGCGCGTAATGCTGGCCTGGCGCTGGCTCGGGGCCGTTACGTCTGCTACCTGGACGACGATGACCTCTATGCTCCTCAGCATCTGGAGACGCTGGCCGGTGCGTTTGAAAACGCTGGTGACGCCGTTGTTTATACGGATGTCGAGACTGTCACCGAGCGCGTGGAAGACGGCGCACGGGTGGAGCTGTCTCGGCAAACGCCGTTCCGGCCCGAGCAGTACGACCGTGAGCAGCTGTTTATTTACAACTATATCCCCGTCAACACCTGGGCTCATCCGCGCGCGCTATTGCAAGGCGTGGGGCAGTTCGATACCGGGCTGACGGCCTTTGAGGACTGGGATATGTTGCTGCGTCTGGCGGCGCGCTATCCGCTGGTCCATGTCCCCAAGGTTACCGCCGAGGTGCGTACCCGTGAGGGGGGGAGTGCTGGCGACGACCATATGCTTGGTCGCGAGCGTGAACGCTTTGCCTCGCTGTATCAGGAAATGTATCGGCGCCATTCCGACTTGGGCAGCGAACGGGTGCGCAAGGGCAGGGCTGTCCAGTTACGCAGCCTGGGTGTGGTCGCCAAGGGTGACCCAACGCCGGTGCGCACCTGGCTCTCGGCGCGCAAGCTGACGCCACCGCAACAGCGCCTGGCTAACGACTACGTGATGGCGCACCGCGACGATGGCGCGCGCTTGACCGTGATACTGCTGGATCTGGCGGGCGACGCAGCTCTGCGTCAGCAGTCGCTGGACTCGCTTGTCGTGCAGGTCGATGCTGGGAATATCCACATGCAGGTGATGAGCGTTGATGCCGCGCCCGCAGCGTCGACCATGAACTGGACCCAGTGCTCTGAGCAAGGCTGGCCGGCTCAGCTCAATGCGCAACTCGCCCAGCTGGACTGCGACTGGGTGATGCTGCTGCGGGCAGGGGAGGAACTGGTCAGCAGCGGGCTGCAGATGCTGTCCCTAGAGCTGCTGGCCAACCCCGATTGCCGCGCCATCTTTGCCGATGCGCTGTTCCGTCAGGAGGGTAGCGACTACGGCGCTGTGCTGCGCCCTGACTTTAATCTCGACTACCTGCTTAGCTTCCCGCGTGGACTGTCGGCCAACTGGCTATTCCGGCGTGAAGCGCTGTTGGCCTTGGGCGGCTTTGCCGAGGATGCAGACGAGATCATCGAACTTGACGCCATTCTCCGCCTGATCAATCAGCAAGGCGCCATTGGGCTGGGGCACGTGGCTGAGCCGCTGGTGCTCAGTGACGCGCCGGTGCTCAGTGACTCGGCTGCCGAGCGTGCCGCTGTGTTGCGTCATGTGCAGGCACGCGGCTACGAGCACGCGCAGGTGCAGGCGGTCAGGCCCGGCCAGTATCGCGTTGATTACGGTCACGCTGAGCAGCCGCTGGTCTCGGTGGTGGTTATCGTGCAGGACCAGATGGCCGCCGCCCAGCGCTGTGTCATGAGTCTGCTGGAGCATACGCGCTATGCGCATTACGAAGTTCTGCTGATCGATAACGCCAGCGAGCAGGCAGCTACTCGCGAGTGGTTGCAGTCGCTAGAAGGCATGGGTAGCGAGCAGCTGAAGGTGCTCCGCACGCCCGAGCGCCTGACCTACAGTGAGCTGTGCAATCAGGCGGCGCTGAACAGTCAGGGCGATTATCTGCTGCTGCTGCGCGCTGAGGTAGCGGTGTTGGATCCCCATTGGCTGGATGCCCTGATGAACCACGCGCTGCGCCCCGAGGTCGGGGCGGTAGGGCCGCGTCTGGTCGACTCTGAAGGCCAGATTACCCATGCGGGCCTGATCCTTGGTTTGCGGGGGCCGGCTTCGAGTCCCTTTGTCGGTGAGTCGTCCGATGCGCCCGGTTACATGCAGCGCCTGCAGGTAGACCATAACCCCAGCGCCCTTGGCGATGCCTGCCTGCTGGTGCGTAAGTCGGTCTATATCGATCTGGGTGGGTTGGATGCAGTCGCATTGGATGGCGAGGCAGCGGTTGTCGACTTTTGTTTGCGTTTGGCTGACAGCGGTCACTTGCTGGTCTGGACACCGTCAGCGACGCTGCTGTACGCCCGAGAGCAGGGTGGCATGACGGTAGAGGTCGAGGATGCGCTATATCAGCGCTGGCTGCCCCGTCTGGCACGCGATGCGGCCTATAACGCCAACTTCTCGCTGGTGCGAAAGGGCGGTTTCCAACTTACCGATCCGCAAATCTCGTGGCGCCCGCTGGACATCTGGCGCCCCCAGCCGGTCGTGCTGGCGCATCCTGCCGACGTCTTCGGTTGCGGACACTATCGCGTCATTCAGCCGTTTAACGCGCTGAGTGAGGCGGGACTGGTGGACGGGGCACTCTCTCAGGGGTTGATGCACGCGGTCGACCTAGAGCGTTATTCGCCCGATGTGGTCATCCTGCAGCGCCAGATTGGCGACGAGCGGCTGGAGGCCATGCGCCGCATGAAAGCGTTTTCATCTGCGTTCAAGGTCTATGAGCTGGATGACTACCTGCCCAACCTACCGATGAAGAGCGTGCATCGCAGCAAGATGCCGAAGGACATCGTGCGCTCGCTCAAACGCGGTCTGTCGCTGGTGGATCGCTTTGTGGTGTCCACCGAGCCGCTGGCCGAAGCACTTAGCGGCTACCACCCGGATATCCGGGTGGTGCACAACCGACTTGACCCGCGCTGGTGGGGCAATTTACCCGTGTCGTTGCGTGAACAGTCGCGAAAACCCCGAGTGGGCTGGGCCGGGGGCTCCAGCCACACTGGCGATTTAGAGCTGATTCTGGATGTGGTCAAGGAGCTGGCCGCTGAGGTGGAGTGGGTGTTTTTTGGCATGTGTCCCGATAGCCTGCGGCCTTATGTTCACGAGTTTCACCCAGGTGTCGCGATCAATCTGTATCCGCGCAAGCTGGCCGGACTGAATCTGGATCTGGCGCTGGCGCCGGTGGAAGAAAACCTCTTTAACGAGTGCAAAAGTAACCTGCGTCTGCTGGAGTACGGAGCCTGCGGTTACCCGGTGGTCTGTTCCGACGTGCGCTGCTATACCGGCGATCTGCCGGTGACGCGAGTAAAGAACCGCTACCGCGACTGGGTAGATGCCATTCGCATGCATTTGTCCGATCCGGATGCCTCCGCTGCGCAGGGCAAGGCGTTGCAGCAGGCGGTGCGTAACCACTGGATGTTGGATGAACAGGGGCTGGCTGCCTGGCAGCAGGGGTGGTTGCCCTGACCCGCCCAGCGGCGACGAACGGTCACTAAAGGATTGTTGCCTGAGGTCGATAACTGAACCATGGCTGGCGGGGATGCCAGCGCTGCCATAGCTGACCGGAAGAATTCGACAGAGAAAAAATGAATTTCCTCCTAAAGCTTTCGGACAAGGTGTCGATACAGTAATCGAATGCGAACTCAATGGGTGCCTGGGCAGGTCCGGCCCACGAGTCGCAAGCTCAGGCAAACATTTTCAGGTCCTTTGGAGGCAATACCATGGCCCTTACAGTCAACACAAACACAGCTTCTCTGAACGCCCAGCGTAACCTGAACGGTTCGTCCAATTCGCTGGCTACCTCCCTGGAGCGTCTGTCTTCAGGCTCTCAAATCAATAGCGCCAAGGATGACGCGGCCGGTCTGCAAATCGCCAACCGTCTGACCAGTCAGGTTAACGGCCTGGGCGTTGCTACCAAAAACGCCAACAACGGTATCTCCATCGCTCAGACCGCTGAAGGCGCCCTGCAGGAGTCCACCAACATCCTGCAGCGTATGCGTGACCTGGCTCTGCAAGCCGCTAACGGTTCCAACAGCGACACCGAGCGTGACGCGTTGAACTCGGAAGTGACTCAGCTGAAGAAAGAGCTGGATCGTATCGCCAATACCACTGCTTTCGGTGGCAAGAAACTGTTCGACGGCAGCTTCGGTACTGAAACCTTCCAGGTTGGTAGTGCTGCCAACGAAGCGATCAGCGTCAAGCTGGACGAAGTGAGCACCAAGGAACTGAAGAGCGACTCCATCAGCTCGGGCACCATTGCTGCTCAAGCCGCTGCTGGCGGTGCTTCCGGCGCTGTAGCAGTGACCTTCACTGTCGCCTCCGGTAGTGCAGACGGTACTGACCGCGTGTTCACCATCAGCGCCGAGTTCGATGAGGACGCGACTGCCGCTGAGCAAACTCAGCTGCTGGCCACCGTGATCAACGATGCCAACATGGGCGTGGGTGCCTTCGTACAGGACGACGGTTCTATCTCGGTTGTAACCGACGCTGACGTGGGTACTGCCAAAGGTGAGCTGTCCTTCGCATTCGGTAGCGGTGCGACTGTCGACGCTGCAGAGACTGCTGCTGGCTCCGCCACTGACGTGACGCTGTCTGATGTCACCACTGATAACACCGTCAAGGACATCGACATCAGCGATGCCAAGTCGGCTCAGGAAGCGGTCTACATCATCGACGAAGCTATCGCTTCCATCGACGCTCAGCGTGCAGACCTCGGTGCGATTCAGAACCGCTTCGAGTCCACCATCGCCAACCTGCAGAACGTGTCTGAAAACGCCTCCGCTGCTCGCGGCCGGATTCAAGACACTGACTACGCGGCTGAAACTGCAAACCTGACCAAGAACCAGATCCTGCAACAGGCAGGTACTGCGATCCTGGCCCAGGCCAACCAGCTGCCCCAGGCCGTTCTCAGCCTCTTGGGCTAAGACCGGAACAGGGGTAACATGCGGGGGGAGGGCTAGCCTTCCCCCCGCTTTGTCCGTTGCGAGGTAAGCACCATGGAAATGGGTGTAATCAAACCGTTTGAAGTAACGCGCTCCGTATCGAATGCCGGGGCTGTGGAAGCGGGCGTCAGCAGCAAAGCTGGCAAGCAGACGGAAGCTGCGCAAGAAGGTACATCAGCCCAGTCAGTCGCCTCTCAGACCCGCGAGGCTGTTCAGCAGCCGGCAGAGGTTGAGCGCGAACAGCTGCAGGCCGCTGTGTCGGATATTCAAGATTTTGTCCAGTCGGTACGCCGAGACATCAACTTTGCACTTGATGATGACAGCGGCCGGGTGGTTATCAATGTAACCGAGGCGAGCAGTGGCGATGTGATTCGCCAGATCCCCTCGGAAGAGGCGCTGCGACTGGCCGAGAATCTGACGGAAATTCGCAGTGTTTTGTTTGAGGCAGAGGCCTGACACTCTGCTGCCGGTTTTGCTGGCATGTAACTTGCCTGATTAGACCGGAATACCCCTTTCGGCAGGCGAACCGTCAAGAAACGGTCGCGAGGTAAGCATCATGGCTATTACAGGTATTGGTTCGGGTCTTGATATCAGTTCCATCGTGACGGCGCTGGTTGAGGCTGACGGTGCGCCAAAAAGTGCGCAGCTGACCCGGCTCGAAAGCAGCACTACCGCCAAGTTTACGGCGCTGGGCAGCTTTCGCAGTGCCCTCTCCACCTTTCAGGGCGTGCTGGAGAAGTTGAACAGCGCTGACCTCTATGAAAAGCGCAGCGCTACCTCCGGTGATAGCAAGACCTTCAGCGTAACGGCCGATAGTACGGCGTCAGTGGGTAGCTACGATGTTCAGGTGTTCAACCTGGCACAGAGCAGCAAGGTGGCGTTGCGTGGGCAAGCCAATGCGACCGACGCCATTGGCACCGGCACCCTGACCATCTCTGCCGGAGATACCTCTCTTGATATTAAGGTGACCGAGGCTAACAACAGTCTCGCGGGCATCCGTGATGCGATCAACGCCAAAAGTGCCGACAGCGGTATTTCTGCCACAGTAGTCAGTGACCCCAACGGTGGCGGTGGTTCACGGCTGGTGCTGAGTTCCAACGAGACCGGCACAGGCAACGACATCAGTGTTGCGGTCACCACTGATGCCAGTGACACCGGCGACCTGGGTGTGCTGGCTTATACACCGCCGGCTACCAGCGACTATGAGCCGACCGAAGTTGACCCGCTGGATCCGCTTGCTCCGCGGGTGATCTCCTACGCACGCGACGCAAATCTTTCGATCGACGGCCTGTCTATCAGCAGCGCCAGTAACTCGATCTCCGATGCTATCGACGGCGTTACGCTGACGCTGAAAGCCGCGCAAACTCAGGAAGCGATAGACGCTGGAACGAGTGTCAAGCTGAGTGTTGGCTTGGACAAGTCTGGTGTGCGTACCTCCTTGCAGTCGTTTGTGGATGGCTACAACGCGATGATGAAAACCATCAACTCGTTGACCTCTGTGACCGCTGTCGGAGGGGACGACGGCGAGCCTCTGGCTGCTGCGCTGGTTGGTGATGCGTCGGTCCGCTCCGTCGTGTCGGCGCTGCGCACGGAAATGTCCAGCGTTGCCAGTGGCGATATTCGTATTCTTGCGGACCTGGGCATCACCACCCAGAGTGACGGTACGCTGGCAATCGATAGCGACAAGCTCGATGATGCACTGGACAACAACTTTGATGCTCTGAGCAACTTTCTCTCTGGTGAGAATGGTCTGATGGGGCGCCTGGACGCCAAGCTTGAGCCATACACCAAGAGTGGTGGCATCATCGAGGGGCGAACCACGTCGTTGCAGAACACCCTGTCCGGCATTGATGAGCAGCGCGAGCGGCTTGAGGCACGCCTGAGTAGTATGGAAACCCGCCTGCTGGCGCAATTCAACGCGATGGACTCGCTAGTGGCCAACCTGTCGAGCACCAGCACTTATCTGACCAGCCAGCTGGCAAATCTGCCTGGCGTCGTGAAGGAGTCCTGAACCCGTGGCAAATCCGATTGATACTTACAAAAAGGTCAACATTTCCCAGGAAGTGTCGCAGTACCGCGCTGTACAACTGTTGCTTAACGGTGCGATAGAGCGCGTCAAGTTGGCTCGTCATGCGCAGGAGACCGGCAATCCCGAGCGCCGCGGCGTAGCGGTGAGCAGCACCATCAGCATTATCGGGGCGTTGCAGGCGTCGCTGGATAAGGATCTGGGCGGTGAGATTGCCGAGAATCTGGATGCTCTCTACGACTACATGACACTCAAACTGGCTGGTGTGGCGCTGGATGACACTCCGCGCTCGCTTGATGAGGTGCAGCATTTGCTGACTGAAATCAAGGAAGCCTGGGATGCGATTGAGCCGGCGTGACGCTTGCTTGGTCTGCTGAAGGAACCGGCCTGGCGCCGGTTTTTTCATTTCTGGCCTTCAGCTTTCGGTTGCGGCGCCGATAACCGGGTCATGTACCACTTGCTTGCAGGACATGTCCGATGAACGCTTATGCCGCGATGAAGCAATACCAGACCGTCAACGTCAATGCCCAGGTCAGCGAAGCTGATCCCCATCGCCTCATCCAGATGCTGATGGAAGGTGCACTGCAGCGTGTTGCCCAGGCGCGTGGTGCCCTGCAGCACAACAACGTGGCGCTCAAGGGCGAACAGATCGGCAAGGCGACAGCAATCATAGGTGGTCTGCGTGATGCATTGAACGTGGAGCAGGGTGGCGAGCTGGCGGTGAACCTGGATCGGCTTTATGCTTTCATGCAGCAACGCCTTAGTGAGGCGAACCTGAAGAACGATGCAGCCATGCTCGACGAGGTCAGCGAGCTGCTGCGCGAAATCAAGGCCGGTTGGGACGGCATCCGCCAAGCGTGAGGAAATCAGTCATGGCTAATGCCGTAGAGCAGTTGCAAGCAACCCACACCTCGTTGATCGAGGCTGTTAAGGCAGGCGACTGGCAGCAGGTTGGTGAACTAGATCGCCTGTGTCGTCAGCATGTTCACCAGGCGATGCAGGATCCACAGCGCGATGACCAGCAAGTGGCGGTCGCGCTGGAGAGCCTGAGCGAGACCTATCGGGAGGTTGTTGCCCTGTGCCAGGCTGTGCAGGGCAAGCTGGCTGAAGAGCTGCAGGGGCTGCAGCGGGGCCGGCAGGGCGCCAAGGTCTATCAGATGTTCAATTGAGGCTATTTCCGGCGAAGTATATTCGCCGGAAATGATGCGCCAACTATTTGACTCTCCTGTTGTTTCTGACTACATTTAGACCCACCATAAAAAGTTATGGCGTAGCGCCATTATTCGCTGCTGTCATCCTTGCCTGCCAACAGGAACGCTTCCCCGTCTATGCTGCCTAACAGCCACATTTTGTTGATCGACGACTCCGTTCAGGGGCGCCACGATCTGGGCGTTATTCTGTCCTTTCTCGGGGAAGACGCCATCATTGCCGACAGCGAAGGATGGCAGAGTGCCGTCGAAGCGGCAGTTGAGTCGCCAAGTCATATTCGTTGCGTGATTCTGGGCCACTGCGCCTTGGAACAGGGACTGCCCGCGTTGTTGGGGCAGCTGGACAAGTGGGATGAAAACCTGCCGGTTATCCTCCTTGACCCCGAGCAGTCCGCGCACTGGCCTGACCACCTGAAACAACGTTTGCTGGCCGTGTTTGAGCCGCCGCTGAGTTACAACCACCTACTGGATGCCTTGCACCGCGCCCAGGTGTACCGTGAGGTGTTTGAAGAGAACAGCAACCGCCAGCGGCAGCGTGAGCCCAACCTGTTCCGTAGCTTGGTGGGCACCAGCCGGCCGATTCAAGCGGTGCGCCAGATGATGCAGCAGGTGGCCGATACCGAGGCCACGGTGCTGATTCTGGGCGAGTCGGGTACTGGCAAAGAAGTGGTCGCTCGCAATCTGCATTACCATTCGCGCCGCAAGGACGCGCCCTTTGTGCCGGTCAATTGCGGCGCGATTCCGGCTGAATTGCTGGAAAGCGAGCTGTTCGGCCACGAGAAGGGTGCCTTTACCGGCGCCATAACCAGTCGTGCAGGTCGCTTCGAATTGGCTCAGGGTGGCACGCTTTTTCTGGACGAAATAGGCGATATGCCGCTGCCTATGCAGGTCAAGCTGCTGCGGGTGTTGCAGGAGCGCACCTTTGAGCGTGTCGGCAGCAACAAGGTTCAGAGTGCCGACGTGCGTGTCATCGCAGCCACCCACAAGAATCTTGAACAGATGATCGAGCAGGGCGGTTTCCGCGAGGATCTGTATTACCGTTTGAATGTCTTCCCCATCGATATGCCGGCGATGCGCGAGCGTATTGAAGATCTGCCGCTGCTGTTGAATGAGCTGATCACTCGGATGGAAAACGAGAAGCGCGGTTCCATTCGCTTCAGCACGTCCGCCATTCTCTCGCTTTGCCAGCACGACTGGCCGGGTAATGTGCGGGAGCTGGCCAACCTGGTGGAGCGCATGGCAATCATGCATCCACACGGCGTGATTGGTGTCGGCGAGCTGCCGCGCAAGTTCCGCTATGTCGAGGATGACCAGGATGACCTGCGTCAGCTGCGTGATGCTGAGGATGAGCGAGGCGACGCTTTCAGTGGTTTGGTGGGGCTGGACAGCCCGGCGTTTCTGCCCCCGGAAGGGTTGGATTTGAAGGAGTATCTCGGCGGCCTGGAGCAGACGTTGATTCAGCAGGCGCTGGATGAGTGCAACGGCGTCGTCGCTCGTGCGGCTGAGCGGTTGCGTATTCGCCGGACCACCCTGGTCGAGAAGATGCGCAAGTACGGCCTGAATCGCGGCGCTGATGCGTCAGAAGACTGACGCGCTCATGTTGTTTTGTTTGTAAGTATCTGAAAATAAACGCTTATTTTTTATGGCACGATGATTGCTGAGTATCCCCTGACTGTTATTCGTAACTCAGGGGATGCCAGATGGCTGCCAAAGCTCACTTCAATCCGAACGCTGATCAGCACGCGCCCGCCGTAGCTGAAGCGGACCAGGCTGCGCTGCAGGCGGCCTTTGAGCGCTTTCAGGGTATGTCTGAGCAGCTTGGCGCATCCCATGCCTTGCTAGAGCAGCAGGTGGCGCATCTTAAGCGTCAGCTGGCCGATGCGCAGGCCCAGCGCGGCCGTGAGCTGGCCGAGAAGGCACGCTTGGCCGGCAGGTTGCAGAATGTGCTTAACCTGCTGCCCGGTGGAGTCATTATTCTAGATGGGCGTGGTGTGGTGCGTGAGGCCAATCCGGCGGCGCGGGCCCTGTTGGGCGAGCCGTTGGAGGGCCAGCTGTGGCGTGATCTGATCCAGCAGCGCTTTGCGCCGCGGGATGATGATTATCACGAAGTCTCGCTGCGTACTGGCCGCCGGGTGTCGCTGGCAACCCGCTCGCTGGAAGGCGAGCCTGGCCAGCTGATCCTGATTAACGATCTGACCGAAACCCGCCAGCTGCAAAGCGAACTGGCGCGCAATGAGCGCTTGTCCGCCCTGGGTCGGATGGTGGCTTCGTTGGCTCATCAGATTCGTACGCCGCTGGCCTCTGCCTTGCTGTATGCCGAACATTTGACCGACGCCCAGCTGCCCACCGCCCATCGCGCTCGCTTCTCTGAGCGCCTGCAGGGGCGCTTGCACAGCATCGAACACCAGATTCGCGACATGCTGCAGTTCGCCAAGGGTGATCTGCCCATCGACGACACGCTACCTGTTTCCATCTTTCTGGAATGGCTGCAGCTGCAGGCCGATAGCGTCATCGCCAGTCGTGGCGGTGTTTGCCGCTGGGTAAACCTGCTGCCGGCTGATGCGATGCTGCGCTGTAATCGTGACACCTTGGTGGGCGCAGTCCTGAACCTGATCGAGAACGCTCTGCAGGCTGGTATGCCCGCCCCGCGTCTCAAGGTGGTGGCGCGCCAGCTTGAAGGGCAGTTGAGCCTGTGTGTGGTGGATGCCGGGCAAGGTATGAATGCCGAGCAGCTGGCGCGCATTGGTGAGCCCTTCCATACCAGCAAGCCGCAAGGCACAGGTCTGGGTGTGGCCGTGGTGAAGTCGGTGGTCAAGGCCCATGGCGGCGCATTTTATCTGCGCAGCAAGGCCGGCTGGGGTACCTGCGCCGAGATACTGCTGCCGCTGCGTGCGCTGCCGACAACCGAGGAGGTGTAGGCGATGACGACTGCTGCCGGGCGTATTCTGCTGGTTGAAGACGATGACGCGTTGCGCGAGGCGCTTGCCGACACCCTGATGTTGGGCGGCTATGACTACCTGGAGGCGGCTGATGCCGAGTCGGCGCTGCAGCTGCTGCGACGCGAGAGCGTCAGTATGGTGGTTAGTGACGTCAACATGCCCGGTATGGATGGCCATGCGCTGTTGCGCACGCTGCGTAGCCAATACCCGCAGCTGCCGGTCCTGCTGATGACGGCCTATGGCACGGTGGAGCAGGCCGTCACGGCGATGCGCGATGGCGCGGCTGACTATCTGGTCAAGCCCTTTGCGCCTAAGGCGTTGCTGGAGTTGATTGCCCAGCATGCCCTCGGCCGCCTGGCGCCAGCGGCCGACGGCCCGGTGGCGGTAGAGCCGAGCAGTGTGCAATTGCTCGACTTGGCCACGCGGGTAGCCGGCAGCGACTCCACCGTGCTGGTTTCAGGTGAGTCGGGCACCGGTAAAGAGGTGTTGGCGCGTTACATCCACCAGCGCTCGCCACGCGCCGATCAGCCTTTTATCGCCATCAACTGCGCGGCCATTCCCGAGAATATGTTGGAGGCGACCCTGTTCGGTCACGAGAAGGGGGCCTTTACCGGTGCGGTGGCTGCGCAGCCAGGCAAGTTTGAGCAGGCCAACGGCGGCACGCTGCTGCTGGACGAGATTTCCGAGATGCCGCTGGCCCTGCAGGCCAAGCTGTTGCGTGTGCTGCAGGAGCGTGAGGTCGAGCGTGTTGGTGGGCGCAAGCTGATTCAGCTGGATATCCGCGTGATTGCTACCACCAACCGGGATTTGCTCGGCGAGGTCGCCGCTGGGCGTTTCCGTGAGGATCTTTACTACCGGCTGGGGGTTTTCCCGCTGCAGTGGCAGGCGCTGCGCGAGCGGCCGGCGGATATTCTGCCATTGGCAGAGCGGCTGCTGAGCAAGCATTGTCGCAAGATGAATTTGGCCGCTGTCAGTTTTTCGTCGGCCGCCGCTCAGGCGCTCCAGGCGCATCCTTGGCCGGGCAACGTGCGCGAGCTGGATAACGCAGTTCAGCGCGCCCTTGTGCTGCAGCAGGGCGGTACTATTGAGCCCGTCGACCTTTGCCTGGAAGGCTTTATCGGGGCCGGGGCGATGCGACCTGCGCCGATGCCTGCTGCCTCTGCGCCGGCACCAGAGGCGCAACCGGTTGCTGGCGAGCTGGGCGCAGGCGTGCGTCAGCGCGAATTCCAGCTGATTATTGAGGTGCTGCGCGCTGAACGCGGCCGACGTAAAGAGGCTGCCGAGCGCTTGGGTATCAGTCCGCGCACACTGCGCTACAAGCTGGCCCAGATGCGTGATGCCGGCCTGGATGTTGAGGGCAGTCTGTTCGCAGGTGTTTGATTTTTTATTTCCTTTCGGCCGGCGCAGCCGTGCGCCGGCTATGTTGTTTCTGGTCTCCCGCAGTTTCTCGTCGCGCCGGTCTTGCTATTGGCACCAATCTTGCTGAATACCCTGTAAAGCGATAGTAGCCGTCAACATTTGGACGGTGGGGAGGCAACAATGACTCAGGGTGTGGAATTCAATCGACTGATGCTGCAGATGCGCACCATGCAGATGGAGGCCATGGGCAAGCCACAGCCGGCGCAAGCGGCTGAGCCAAGTGTCAATGGTCCAGGCTTTGACGATTTGCTCAAGCAGGCGGTCGATCGCGTCAATGAGCTGCAAAAGACGACCTCCGAGTTGCAGACTGGTTACGAGCGCGGGGTTGAGGGTATTGACCTGACCGAGGTAATGATTGCCTCGCAAAAGTCGTCGGTCGCCTTTCAGGCCATGACCCAGGTGCGCAACAAGATGGTTGCGGCCTACGAAGACATCATGAAAATGGCAATCTAGGCCTGACCCTCCGAGGAAATGACCATGGACTCCGCCAGCAACGCCCCGGCGACCCGTAACCAGCCCGACGGCCCACGCAAGCCGTTGATGGGGCTAACCTTTCTGGACAATCTGGCGCAGTTGCCGATGCTGCGCCAATTCGGCCTGTTGGTCGGTTTGGCCGCGAGCGTGGCGATTGGCTTTGCTGTGGTGCTGTGGTCCCAGGAGCCGGAATATCGCCCGCTCTATAACAGCCTCGAAGGCTATGACGCCGCCCAGGTCGTCGAGATGCTGCAGCAGAGTCGCATCGACTACAAAGTAGAGCCCAACAGCGGCGCGTTGCTGGTCCGCAGCGAAGATCTGGCTGACGCACGCATGCGCCTGGCTAGCGCTGGTATCGCGCCGACCGATGGCAATGTAGGTTTCGAGATTCTGGATCGCGAGCAGGGCCTGGGCACCAGCCAGTTCATGGAAACCACCCGCTATCGTCGAGGCCTGGAAGGGGAGCTGGCGCGCACTATCTCCAGCCTCTACAACGTCAAGAGCGCCCGTGTGCACATTGCGATTCCGCGCTCCACCGTATTCGTCCGTGACGACCGCAAGCCCAGCGCCTCGGTGCTGCTGGAAATGTATGCCGGTCGACGCCTAGAGCCGGCGCAGGTGATGGCGATTGTCAATCTGGTGGCCACCAGTGTTCCCGAGCTGGGCAAGGACGAGGTGACCGTTGTCGACCAGAACGGCAACCTGCTGTCCAACCAGAATGAACTGAACGAGCTGACCATCGCCGGGCGCCAGTTTGATTACACCCGCCGTCTGGAAGATACCTACACTCGCCGTGTGCATAACATCCTGCAGCCGTTGTTGGGTGCGGGGCGCTACAAGGCCGAGGTATCGGCGGATGTGGACTTCAGCACCGTTGAGTCTACTGCCGAGATGTTCAGCCCGGATGCCGCGCTGCGCAGCGAGCAGGTGGTCAGTGAGGCACGCGCAGCCAACAGCGGCCCGCAGGGCGTGCCTGGGGCACTCTCCAATCAGCCGCCGGGCGCCACCCAAGTGCCGGAGCAGGTCATTGATCCGGCCACCGGTGAACCCGTGGTGGTGGCGCCGCCGCAGGATAAGCGCGAGCAGGCTATCCGCAACTATGAGCTGGATCGCCAAATCAGTCATACCCGCCAGCAACAGGGCCGCCTCAAGCGTCTGTCGGTGGCCGTGGTTGTCGATGACCCGGCCGAGGTAAATGCCGAGACTGGCGAGGTTACCCGTACCCCGCTGAGCGAAGCAGAAGTTCAGCGCCTGACCCGTCTGGTGCAGGACGCAGTCGGCTATGATGCCGCACGTGGCGACAGCGTTAGTGTGATCAACAGTGCCTTCGTGGCTGAAACTGAAAGCGAACCGCTGCCGGCTATCCCGTTCTGGGAGCAGCCCTGGTTTTGGGATGTTGCCAAGCAGATTCTGGGGATACTGTTTGTTCTGGTCCTGGTTTTTGCGGTGTTGCGCCCGGCGCTGAAAAACCTGACGGTATCTGGTAAGGGGGCTAGTGACGGTTATCCGGCGGCTCTGCCGGCCGGTGCCGGGTTGGGCGGCCTGGATGATGAGCTGAGCGACGACCACGTCAGTCTGTCCGGCCCTGCGTCCGGTCCGGTGCTGCTGCCGCCGCCTGGCGCGGGCTATGAACAGCAATTAAATGCCATCAAGGGCCTGTTGGCCGAAGACCCCGGTCGGGTGGCGCAGGTTGTAAAGGAATGGATCAATGCCGATGAGTGAAGAAGTCAGCAAACGACCGGCCAAGATGTCCAAACTGGACAAGGCTGCGATCTTCCTGCTTAGCCTGGGCGAGTCGGACGCGGCGGCGATTCTCAAGCACATGGGCCCGAAGGAAGTGCAGCGGGTGGGTAGTGCCATGGCCGGCCTGCGCACCGTGCACCGCGAGCAGGTGCAGGAGGTCATGGGCGACTTTATCGAAGTGGTCAGTGACCAGACCGGCCTGGGTGTCGGCGCCGATACCTATATCCGCAGCATGCTGACCCAGGCCCTTGGCGAGGATAAGGCCAATAGTCTGGTTGATCGTATCCTGCTGGGCGGCAGCACCTCCGGCCTCGATAGTCTGAAGTGGATGGAGCCGCGGGCGGTCGCCGATGTGATTCGTTTTGAACACCCGCAGATTCAGGCCATTGTGGTGGCCTATCTGGACCCGGATATGGCAGCCGAGGTGATTGGCTACTTTGATCACAAGGTGCGCCTGGATATTCTGCTGCGGGTAGCGGCGCTGAATACGGTACAGCCGTCGGCGCTGAAGGAGCTGAACGAGATTCTTGAGAAGCAGTTTGCCGGTAACTCCAACACCTCGCGTGCTGCTATGGGTGGTATCAAGCGCACTGCCGATATCATGAACTTCCTTGAGTCGAGCACTGAGTCGCAGCTGATCGAGTCGATCCGCGAAATGGACGAAGACCTGTCGCTGCGTATCGAGGATCTGATGTTCGTCTTTGACAACCTGGCCGAGGTTGATGATCGCGGCATTCAGGCGCTGTTGCGCGAGGTGTCGTCCGAGGTGCTGATTGTTGCGCTCAAAGGCGCTGATGATGCCATCAAGGACAAGATATTCCGCAACATGTCCAAGCGTGCGTCCGAGCTGCTGCAAGATGATCTGGAAGCCAAAGGGCCGGTGCGCATCAGTGAGGTTGAGGCGGCGCAAAAGGAAATTCTCACCATTGCCCGCCGTATGGCCGACGCCGGCGAAATTGTGCTGGGTGGCAAGGGTGGCGAGGAAATGATCTGACCGGTGCTGCGCGGTGGTATGCTGCCGGGGTTTGCAGAGCGGGGTAGGGTGCGATGTCGCAAGTCAAGAATGAGAGCGAGCTGCTGCGCAGCAGCGAGGTGTCGGGCTTCAGTCGCTGGGACCTGCCCAGTTTCGACGAGGCGCCGCATCAGGTCGCGCTGGAGCGTGACGCCCCCGAAGTCGACGAGCCCGAGGAGCAGGAAGAGCCCGAAATCGAGGTGGAGGAGGTCAAACCCTTTACCGTCGAAGAGCTCGAACAGATTCGTCAGGAGGCCTACAACGAAGGCTTCTCCACCGGTGAAAAGGACGGTTTCCACGCCGGCCAGCTCAAGGGGCAGCAGGAAGCCCGTAGCGCGCTTGAGGCCCGTCTGGGTGAAATAGAGCAGTTGATGGCCCAGTTGATGGCGCCGCTGCAGCAGCAGGATGAGCAGATCGAAGACATGCTGCTGATGCTGCTGGAGCAGATGCTGCGTCAGTTGCTGCAACGTGAAGTGCTGGTTGACCGGACCCAGGTGGTGACTGTTCTGCGCGGCGCGCTCAAGGCACTGCCAGTCGGCGCCGAGAATATCCGCATCTATCTGAACCCAAAAGACTTCGACGCCATCAAGGCGTTGCGCGAGCGGCACGAGGAAAGCTGGCGGCTGCTGGAAGACGATGGCTTGATGCCGGGCGGCTGCCGTATCGAAACCGAACACAGCCAAGTCGACGCTACCCTCGAAACACGACTTCAGCAGTTGCTGGCGCAGTTGCAGGAACAGCAGCGCGAGCAACGAGCGCACCCCCCTGAGCCTGACCTGCCGGTGACCGGCGACGTTGAACCGTCATGAGCCGCGCGGAACGGGTCAGCTTTGCGCGGCGCCTGTCGCGCTATCAGTCCGCCCTGCAGCTACCAGCACAGCCGGTTGTCGAAGGGCGCCTTATTCGCATGGTCGGCCTGACCCTGGAGGCCGAGGGGTGCAAGGCGCCAGTCGGCAGCCGCTGCCTGGTGATCAGCGACACCGCCCAGGGCCAGACTCAGATTGAAGCCGAAGTCATGGGCTTTGCCGGCCACAAGATTTACCTGATGCCGGTGGACCGCCTTGAGGGTTTGCAGCCGGGCGCTCGGGTGGTGCCCTCGGCCGGCGGCGGGAAGTTGCCCATGGGCTCTGCCATGCTGGGTCGAGTGGTAGATGGCATCGGTCGTCCGCTAGACGGTAAGGGCAGCTTTAAGGCTGACGACTGGGTCGACCTGAATGACCCAACTATCAACCCGCTCAAGCGCCATCCCATCGAGGACCCGCTGAACGTTGGTATTCGCTCAATTAATAGCCTGCTGACCGTGGGGCGCGGCCAGCGGCTTGGCCTGTTTGCAGGTAGCGGCGTGGGCAAGAGTATGCTGCTGGGCATGATGACGCGATTCACCGATGCCGATATCACCATTGTTGGCCTGGTGGGTGAGCGCGGTCGGGAGGTCAAGGAGTTCATTGAACAGATTCTTGGCGAGAAGGGTATGGCGCGCTCGGTGGTGGTCGCCTCGCCGGCAGACGATGCCCCGCTGATGCGGTTGCGCGCAGCCATGTATTGCACGCGCATTGCCGAGTATTTTCGCGATCAGGGCAAGAACGTGCTGTTGTTGATGGATTCGCTGACGCGCTTTGCCCAGGCCCAGCGGGAGATTGCCCTGGCCATTGGTGAGCCGCCGGCCACCAAGGGGTATCCGCCATCGGTGTTTGCCAAGTTGCCACAGTTGGTTGAGCGGGCCGGTAACGCCGAGCAGGGCGGCGGCTCGATTACCGCCTTCTACACGGTATTGTCCGAGGGCGATGACCAGCAGGATCCGATTGCCGACGCCTCGCGCGCGATTCTCGATGGTCACGTGGTGCTGTCCCGGCGCCTGGCTGAGGAGGGGCATTATCCGGCCATTGATATCGAGGCGTCGATTAGTCGAGCCATGCCGCAGATTGTATCGGCCGAGCAACTTCAGAAGGCCCAGCTCTTCAAGCAGCTCTACGCGCGTTATCAGCAAAGCCGTGACCTGATCAGCGTGGGTGCCTACTCGGCCGGCTCAGATCCCTTGACCGACAAGGCGATGGAGAAAATGCCGTCGATGCAAGCCTTCTTGCGCCAGGGGCTGCACGATAGCGTCAATTTGGCCGAGAGCCAGAGTGCACTCGAGCAGACTCTGAGCAATGAGTGAAACGCGCATCCGCCGTCTGGCGCCAGTGCTGGACATGGCGCTGGAGGAAGAGCGCAAGGCGGCCACTGTGCTTGGTCAGTGCCAACAGCAGCTGGATGACGCCAGTGCCCGCTTGCGTGACCTGGAGTACTACAGCAGCGAATATGCCAAGGGCTGGTCACAGCGAGGTGCTCAGGGCGTAGGGCGCGACTGGCTGATGAACTACCAGCGCTTTATGGCGCAAATGGAGGTCGCCATTGAGCAACAACGGCAGACCGTCACCTGGCATGGCCAGAGTATCGAGCGGGCGCGGGAGAACTGGCGTCAGCGCTATCAGCGTCTGGAGGCACTTCGCAAGCTGATCGAAAAATATCGGCAGGAGGCCCAAGCCAGAGCGGACCGGCAGGAACAGAAACTGCTTGATGAGCTTTCTCAGCGCGCCCACGCACAACGCACAAATAATCCCTGACAGCGTCCATCCCCTGTGCTACAAGAAATGGTGTATGTGATCGCAAACCTGACAGGGAGAACTCATGTCGATCCAGGCGTCCATGTCGGCTGACAGCCAGGTACTGACCATCAACGTCAAGGGCCGTTTTGATTTCGGCGCACATCAGGATTTTCGCAACGCTTACGAGCGCAGCGGCCTGACTCCCCGCCAATATGTCGTCGATCTGCACGAGACCGACTATATCGACAGCTCTGCGCTAGGCATGCTCTTGTTGCTGCGCGACCACGCCGGTGGCGACAGCGCTGATATCCGTATCGTTCATTGCAACCCGGATGTGCGCAAGGTGCTGAGCATCTCCAACTTCGAACAGCTGTTCAGCATCGAGTGATCGATGCAGGGCGCGGGTAAGCTTCCCCAGCCGGCTGACCCACAGGCCGCGCCTTTGCTGGTTCTGGTCGCCGACGATAACCCCACTGACCGTTTGATTCTTGGCCGCCTGGTTGAACGTTTGGGCCACCAGGTGTGCCTGGCGGAGGATGGTGCGCAAGCAGTGGCGCTGTTCGACGAGCGCCGTCCTGACCTGGTGCTGCTGGACGCTCTGATGCCGACGATGGACGGTTTTGAAGCGGCCCGCCGAATCAAGCGCAGCGCCGGTGAGGATCTGGTCCCGGTGATCTTCCTCACCAGCCTGACCGAGACAGACGCGCTGGTGAAGTGCCTGGAAGCTGGCGGCGACGACTTTCTGACCAAGCCATATAACCCGGTCATTCTCGACGCCAAGATTCGCGCTTTCCGGCGCATGCGTGAGATGCATCAGACCCTGCAAAGTCAGCGTGATGTCATCGCAGCCCAGCACCACAGCCTGGTACGCGATCAGGAGCTGGCGAAGATCATCTTTGACCGCGTGGCCCACTCCGGTGCCTTGAGTGACAGTAGTCTGCGTTATCTGCAGTCAGCGTACGCCATGTTTAACGGCGATATCTTGCTGGCCGCACACCGGCCTTCCGGAGAGATGCACCTGCTGCTCGGTGACTTCACTGGACACGGGCTGTCTGCGGCGATCGGTGCCATGCCGCTGGCCGAGGTGTTCTATGCCATGACCGGCAAGGGTTACTCCTTGCGCGACATTTTGCTGGAGCTCAATGGCAAGCTGGCCAGTATTTTGCCAGTTGGTATTTTTTGCTGCGCGGTGCTGATCGAGGTTAACCCCAGCAAGGGGCTGGTGGAAATCTGGAACGGTGGTTTGCCAGAGGTAATGATTCTCGGCCGGCAAGGCGAATTGTTGCAGCGAGTGCCCTCAGCCCATTTGCCGCTTGGGGTCGCCAGCCGTGAGCGCTTCAATCCGAACCCGCTGGTGTTGGTCATGCACCCGGGGGAGCGCCTGCTGTGTTGGACCGACGGCGTGATAGAGAGCCGCAACAGCGCCGGCCAGCAGTTTGGTGACGCGGGTGTAACCCAGGTGATCGAGTCGCACCACGGCCAGCCGGATCAACTGTTTGATGGCTTGCTCAGTGCACTGGCGCGCTTCCACGGCAGCCCTGAGGACGACGTCAGCTTGCTGCAGGTAGTGATGCCGGAGCGTGATCGACTGTTTGAGCCGATGGCGCTGTCGCCAGGCACCGACAACGATGTTCTGCAGGACTGGCGACTCAGTTACACCTTTCGGGCACAGGCCATACGCACACAGAACCCGCTACCGTTTGTGCTGCAGAAGCTGTTGAGTATCTCGGGGCTGCGGCCACGCGCAGGTGCCATATTTACCGTACTGAGCGAGCTATACAGCAATGCGCTGGAGCACGGCCTGCTGCAATTGGATTCGGCCTGGAAGCAGGACTCCGACGGCTTTGCCTTCTACTACCAGGAGCGCAGCGAGCGTTTGCTGCAGCTGCGCGCCGGCTGGATTCGGCTGGGCATCGATCATCAGCCCGCCGCGCAGGGAGGCGGAACCCTGGTGTTGACCTGCGAGGACAGCGGCGATGGCTTTTCCCCGGTCTGCGCCGCCGCCGATTATGCGGGTCGTGGCCTGGCGTTGGTGGCTGCTTTGGCCGACGAGTTGGCAATAAGCGAACAGGGCAGCCGGGTCAGGGTGGTCTTCCACTGGCACCTTGGGCATACTCCCGATGCGACACCGGCTCAGGGTTGAAAAGGGAGAAAAACAGCGATGGCAGAGTCCGTGCAAGATGTGAATCCAGCGGTGCTTCAGGCACTGCGAGAGTTGATGCAGGACGATTACGCGCTGTTGCTGCAAACCTTTTTGGCTGATGCCGAACTGCGCCTGCGCCAGCTGCGCAACGCCTTGTCGGCTGACGACATGGATGCTTTCCGCCAGGCTGCGCATAGCTTCAAGGGCAGCTGCGGCAACATGGGCGCTGAAGCCTTGGAGCAGGCCTGCCTTGAGGCTGAAGCCGCCGGTTTGGCTGAAGACCGCGCTGGCGCCGCCAGTTCGCTGACGCTGATCGAACAGGGATTTACCAGGCTGCAGCCCTTGCTGCGTTGATCTACCCCGCGCTTCCTTCTCTGGGCCAAACTGGCCCAACCCTTGCAAAAGACTCTCCGTACATTTGACCGAGCCAACTCGGGTGGAGATCTTGTCATGCCTATCGGGCAAAACCTGCTGGCGCTATTCAATACCGGTTTCTCGCGCAATGCTGTGCCTGAATTAGGCAGTGCAAAGGCTGGAGGCACCGACGCTGACGCGGTTGCTGCGTTTTCTGCGATTCTGGCAGAGCAGACGCCGGCGCAGCTCGATGCGTTAATGGCCGAGCTTAATGCGGTGGTTGGTGCTGACGCGGGGGCGACTCCCGAGTTTGCCGAGTTTGCCGACAGCGGCAAGGAATTGCCGATGCAGGTGCAATCTTGGCTGCAGCAACTGTCGCAGATGTTGCCCACCGAGCAGGCTGATTCGGCTGAGACCTCGGTGGCCGACAGCGCGAGCAGCGAATCCTCATTGGCCGAAGACCCCTCGGTGTTGGCTGAGATCAGTGCCCAGTGGCAGCGCTGGC
>CERX01154594.1_pt1 | contig 22394 bp, 19 predicted proteins | sample 350251 | NCBI WGS metagenome assembly CERX01 (sample SAMEA2621044, study PRJEB7988) | marine metagenome | biome: marine biome (ENVO:00000447); feature: deep chlorophyll maximum layer (ENVO:xxxxxxxx); material: "saline water (ENVO:00002010), including plankton (ENVO:xxxxxxxx)" | depth 50 m
AAATTGGCACTTTTTAAAGTGTCCAAATTATAGGGTACAGATCACTAGAGCTCCCTTTTTTTGTTCTTAGTTTACTTTTTTTTAGATCTGTATTGAAAGGAACTTTTCTTTTTCTTAGGCCCAGCCTTTTTAACAGATTTTTTGCCTGTAAATTTTTGGGCGCCTTCAAGGCAGATTTCCCAAGCATTCTGGTTTTCAGGGGTGATAAAATTCAAAACTTGTCCTGATGCCCCAGCTCGTGCGGTTCTTCCAATTCTGTGAGTATAATCTTCGGGCAATTGCGGAGGTTCATAGTTAAATACATATTCAATGGCTGGTATGTCTAATCCTCTTGCCGCTACATCAGTAGCTACTAAAATTCTTATCTCAGCATTTTTTAAAGATTTTACGGCGGAACTTCTTTGCGCCTGCGTTCGATCACCGTGAATACGGTTTAAAGGGTAGGCGTATGCCTTAAGTTCCTCATAAAGAAATTCTACCTCTTGCTTAGTTTTTGAAAATAAAATCACAGAACCTTCTCTGGAGTTTAATTCATCGAGGAGTTTATCAAACTTCATCTCTTTGGTGGTGTTTAAACTTAAAACTTCCAACTTTAATGCTGCTGATTTTGAGTGGCTTAATAATATACTTTGTGCTTTTCTGGTATAAGCCTTTGCAATGGCAGTTGTATCAGCGTTGATGGTAGCTGAAAAAAGAAGGCTCTGCCTTTTTGGCGGAAGATTATTTACAATTTGATTTAGCTGTGGCAGGAAGCCCATATCTAGTAAGCGATCAGCTTCGTCGATAACTAAAAAGCCTGTGTTGTTTAGCTTTACAAGACCTCGTTCCATTAAATCTACCAATCGACCAGGGCTTGCAATTATGATCCTAGGATTGTAGCTAAGAGCTTTTTCTTGTTTTTTTACTGGTTCACCACCAATGAGAAGTGCAGTTTTAAAATCGGAAATATCCTGGCAGACTTCTTTTATAAAATCATTGATTTGAATTCCGATTTCTCTTGTTGGAACTAAGACCAAGGCTTTTCTAGTCTCTGAATGCAAAAGGTTTTCTATGATAGGAAGACAAAAGGCAGCTGTTTTACCCGTACCTGTTTGTGCACTAACCACCAAGTCTATACCGCTTAAAATGGCTGGTATTGCAAGTTTTTGAACCTCAGTAGGTTCTCGGTAGCCTAGATTTTCGATCGCGTCTTCAAGGCTAGGGGATAGCTTAAAGCTTTTAAAGTTTTTTGATATATTAGCCATTTTTATTCCTTGGTGGTTTTATTGGCAAATAAATACCATGTCTAGGTATCGAAACCTAGAGAAAAGCCTTTTCCCTGTGGAAATTATAAGTATAGTCCCTGAGGAATCTAGTTCTTGAAATAGGATCTGTTTTATAGAAAGCGATTGAATAGAGCCAAAAATTCAAAAGCCTCCTAATTAAGACTTTTTCTACTAAAGATTACTTTATTTGCCCTTTTAAAATCTATGGCCTTGGCTTAGACAGAGATAAGTCTTGGCGTCAGTAAATTTAGTTTTAAGGAAATGGCCTACACCTTAAACCAGTCTACATTTAAGCACATGAACTCTTCTTCTGGAGAGGGATCAACCAGTTCTCCGATATCTTGGATGCAGGCTAGAAGAAGGTTTTTTATCTTTACAGAGTCTTTTTTGGAAAGAGTCATTGGCGAGCTGTAGTGAATTTTATTTTCATTTTCCTCCATGCAACGTTCAACGGCTTTTTTCCGCCAATTTTGATGATGGAGCTTAACCAAAGGTGAATCGCTGCCCAGGTGAGTGGAGGAAGTACTTATTCTGTACTTTTCATTGGTTTTTATTAATAAGTTTTTTGATAATAAAAAGCTTATAGCATCTTTTGTTAACTTTTTTGATATTCCTAAAGCTTCAACCAGTTCCTCTAGATTTTTATCTGAAATTGAACAATGCATACGAATTGCAGAGTAGTACCAATCGGAATAGAATATTGCCTTATCCTCTAAAGAAAGTTCCTTATCAAAATGTATTCTCTTTGAAACTTCCGAAGCTTCTTTTCTTATTTTTTCTAACTCAAGCTCTAACCATTTTTTGTATTTGTGATTCGAGGCTCTTTCACAGTCGATGAGTTTCATAAAATAGGAGGTTTCCAGTTTTGTGTAATCTAGGAACTCGCAAACTAAAAAGGCTTGATCGGTTGAGAGGTGACGATCCTCTGCCAGTACCTGACTTATATAGGCGGTACTAACATTTAGGTACTCAGCAAGCTTTTTGGATTGCCCATAGCCATTGTTTGGAAAAGATTTCAGTCTTTCTTTCAGCTGTTTTCGATAGTTTTTTGATAAAAACACATCCATATCTACCTATTTTTATTGAGTTATTTCTTTAAATTAACTGTTTGCTTAATGAATTATATAACAATTAACTAACAAAATCTATCCTATTTTTTTTATCTGAATATGATCTTTAAAACTTTGTGTTAAATTGCGAGGAACCAATGATGAATAAAATGATTTTTAAAAGAATTTTTATAGCATTTAATCTGCTTCTGATTTTAGTAAGTTCTCAAGTTTGTTTTGCGGGAGCTAAAGACGGAGGCGGAGGGAGTTTTACCAAGTCTAAGTTTTGGTATATCGTCGAATCTAAAATCATTCCAGAATTGAAAGCTTATAAATCCAAAGAAAATAAAATTTTAAGCACAGAACAGATCGACAAGATCTTAGAGAAAATGGATGAGGATCTGGTCAGTGTTGAAATCCTTGATAAAGACTTATTTACCTATGAAAATGGCTTCAAAGAGTTGGTTGATGCTAAGAACTATCCAACTTCGAATAAGATTGAGTTAAATCAAGACGCCTGGAATTCTATTTTAGATTCAGGATTTAGTTTTCATTATTTGATTCTACACGAATTCATGGGCTTGGCTAAAATTGCAGATAAAAATGCTCGGATCAGTCGAAAGATTTTACCACCAGAGAAAATGGAAGTAGCATTTGAAGCAAATAATTTTCAATGTGGCGCTAGCATTAAGTATGTCCATTTGATTCGACAAAGAAACGCCTCCAGTTACTCAGACTGGTTCGTTAGAGATGCTCCTATTCACAGAGAATATTTCAATTTACCAGCTCCAGAAAGTTTAAACCCTAATCCTCCTTGCGCAATTAAAGCTGAGGATACAGGTAAATGTTACCGTTACATTCAAGACTATAAAATCAAAAGCCTTAAATCTAAATTACCGGTGAAATGGTACATCCAATCTTCTGAAAGTGATAAAGATAAGCTACAAACCTTTGAATACGAAATCGAGTTTGAGTTAAGTCTTTTTAATGCTTACTACAGCTATGGTAGCGGAGGAGCTTCGCGAAATCTATTTAGAAGACCTTCTATGGCTGAGCTACAATGGAAGCTGTATGAGCTAAGACAAAATGCTGAAAGAACTTTGATTCACTCATCAGTCGATACCAAGATTAAGTTGGATGACCACAGCTCTTCGGTAAGCTTTATTCTTTCAGTTCCAATGAGTAATCTTGAGGATTTGATGAATAAAAATTCATATAGCTTGAACTACGCTGCCTATGCGGGTGAGCTCTTTAGTAAATACAATTCCAATAATATTGTCGGATCTTTTTACTCCATTGCAGGGCAGGAACTTGGCCTTTCGGATAGCGCTGAAAGAGATCGATTCATTGTGAATGAAATTTTAAAAGATGCTGAGTCGCCAGTTTTGCCATTCCGTATCAGTGCCTTTTGTGAGCTTCAAGCACCCAATTAATGTTCTTAAAACAAAAAATAAATAACAAATAGCAATTAAGGAGGTTTTCTATGAAGAAACTAATGCTTTCGTGTGCAATTATTCTACCTATTTTTATTAACACATCGAATTTAATGGCAATGCCTTTGCAAGCGGCGAAGTCGGTACTAGAGCTAGAGCTCGTTGAAGAGTGGCCGATGAATTCCCCAGCTAGCAGTTCGAAAGAAATTGATAATATTAAATTTTTATCCTGCAGTGAGAGGCCCGTTTTTTCTGAAACTTGCCATTATCAAATTCAGTACGATGAAAAGAAAATGGTTTTACCCAAAGAGCTGGCTAGGGAACTAGAAGAGAAGCGAGCTTTGTTGAGCCTAGAGACTTCTTCTGGCGGTATAATTCGATATCCTAAATCAGATATTAAGTGTCGACTAGGAGGACCAGCTCGCGGCTTTCGTCTGAGTGGAGTTTATTTTTTTGATAAAAAGCAGAGTTCATTCATTGAAAGAGATTATAGGGTTCTTTACGAAGAAAAGCTAAATTGTCTTTTTCAAGTAGAATATGAACCAACAAATGCTTCAGCCATTGAAGCGGCAAAAAAAATTCGCGAGATACTTTTCTCACAAGTTTTAAGAGATTTACAAAAATAAAAGATTGGGCCTCTGAAAATAAAAACCAGAGGCCTCCTTTAAGCGTTTAGGGCCTGCGAAATATCTATTACTCAAAGTTTTTCTCAACAAACTGATTTGTTTCTTTGTCTGAGTAGGAGCCATAACTGTTTATCAGAACCCCTTTCATATCGGGATTTTTACAGCGAATCGCATATAAGATACTTTGGTGCATAGGATCTGAATCACTCTCAATTCGATGAGTTTCGACCAACTCTAAGTGATCCTCTGGCAGTAGTGTCCTAGAGGAATTCATTAGGTTTCCGCTTCTCACCATTAAGTTTTCAGTGAAGCCTTCTTTCTTTAATTGTTGTAGTGTTTCTATCATTGTTTTCATATTTATATTTTACCAAGTCAGGGCGGCTCTCAAAAATAATAATTTTTTTTAAAGGCAATCGCTTCATTCATTCAGAAGCCACAGACAGCACTTTCAGTCTTAGATTAAAAATAATGTTAAAAGCATATAAGCGAAGCTTATTTTTTTATTTAATGTGATGCATATGTGTAGGTTTATGCACATTTTTAAAGGTCTTTATTTTGATCTGAGAACTACAGTTTTATTTGGATTTTTCCTGTAAAATATCAATTTTTAAGACAGTACTTAATAAGTTAGTCACCAAGACAGTAAGCTTGGCGCTCAGCTCTATTGTGTTGTTTGTAAGGGCCTTTGCCTAGGCATAATTAATGCAGCTTTTATTATATAGTACAATGATTTGGAGGGGGAATGTACTTCACAACAAAATTTTCTATTTTATTCAGCAGCTTGCTTTTGATTCTTTCGTACCAAAATTGCAGTAACCCAATTGAGTTTACAGATGCTAGGGCAATTGCTTCAATAGAAAATGATGACTTAGTCGATGATTTGAACACTCCTGTAGTCACGCCAGAGGACCCGGTGAGTGATATAGATGCTCCCAATATTGAAGATGATAAAATTTTATGTGACCCATTTCAAAACAGTATCGAAAACTGTGACCGAGGATTTTTTGGCGATCTTTATACTCTTGATTTTGAGCGAGCAACCTTAACCGAAAACAGAAATCTAAATGCTTATTTCGAGCTTGGCTACAAGGTAAATGAAGAAAACTCCTACCTAGTATTCCCTCAACTTTTTTACCCCACACAAGAATACAATATAGGATTTAAATTTGAAGACGACTTTTTGAAAAACGAGCAGGGAGAATTATTGTTTGAGTACTTTGCTTTAGATTTGAAGGCTGTAATCTATCTTTCCGAAGAGCAAGAAGAGGGTTGGTACCAGTTTGCACTTGTTTCTGATGATGGTTCCACGTTTTCGATGGATACAGGCAATGGCGCTATGCAAATGCTTGTTGATAATGATGGATACCATTCAGCTAAAATGAAATGCTCAGAGCAGCTTGTTTACCTTGAAAAAGGCAAAGCCTATCCAGTGCAGCTACAATATTTTCAGGGCCCTAGAAACGCTATAGCGCTCAATATGATGTGGAGACGCTTTGAACAGGGAATGATAGAGTCGGATAAAAATGCTGACAACAAAGATTCTTGCGGAATTACTAACGCTAACTTTTTTGGTGATTTTCGAACAGATCCGGAAACAAGAAAAGTCCCTTTAGAGAATACCGATTGGTACAATGCTTACCAAGATGATTGGAGAATTTTAACGGCAGACAATTTACTACGTTTTAGTGATTTTTAAAGTAAGTAGCATTATGCATTGGTATTTTGCCAGGTCAAAATAATTAATGTTTAATTTGCTTTTATATTTATTTTAGGACAACAATGACTTCAAAAAAAAGAAATCAGGGAACTGAACTCTATATTTGCAAAAGTTAATGATTCATGAAACCAAACTCATTTATCGGAAATATTCTTAAATCAAAATGAGATTTTTTTACTAAGTTTACTTTACGTTCAAAATTAAATTTATATTTTTTAAAAGCCTCTCTTTTTTTAGCTATAATTTTTCAACTAAAGTCCGATGAATTAGGTATGAGTTCACGTTTGTTGATTTGTGTATTGATGTCGCTGTTTTTATCAGGATGTTTTGTAAGTCCTGGTGGGAGTACTGGTTTTAAATCAGTTAAAGATCCCATAAGTGGGCAAAAATCTTTGGAGCTATCCAATTTTCAAGCATCAGCAGGCAGCCATAGCCAACTTGAAGTTAGTTTTGAGTTTAGTGGTGATTCCAATCAAGATTCCGAAACTAAAATATTCTTTTGTAGCATTCGTTTAAAGGCCGGATGTGATCCACTTGTAGGTCATAGTGTAAGCTTGGCAAGAGTCAGTGGCAAATTGTCGGCTAATATTTCTTTTTCGGATTATGGAATTACAGAGTCAGACATCATAAAATACGTAATACAAAGAAGTGATCCTGATGGTGTTACTGGCGGAGAGGAAAGCGGTAGTATTTTGGTGCCACGAGATACTGGTACAATACGAAAGATAAGCCAGCTAGGCTTTAATAGCTTTGGATTAAATGCTGGTGGTGACGAGTTTATTTCAGCTGCTAAATTTGATTCTTCAGGAGGAGTTTTTCTCGCTGGTCGTACCAATAGTTCTTTAGGGGAGCCAAATGCTGGCGAAGAGGATGTATTTGTTTTAAAATTAACTTCCTCAGGAAGTTTGGATCCTAATTTTAACAAAGGGCGTGTTTTACAATTAGGTAAGTTATCCATTGGAGATGGTGCCAATAAGGCTGACTATGTGAATGATCTAAAAATAGATTCCTCTGGGAATATAGTGATAACAGGCGTTACTGCAGGGTCGCTTGGGGAAACCAACGCTGGTTACTCGGATATGTTTATCGCTAGAATTACTCCAACTGGTTCTTTAGACACTACATTTAGTGACGATGGAATTCTTCAATTTGGAAGTGAAACTATTGGTACTGCGGCAAGTGGTTATGAATCTTCTGCTTTTTTCGAATTTGATTCCTCTGGAAACATATACATTGCTGGCTCTACTAGTGGCGCAATAGGCGAAGCTAATGCCGGTAATGCTGATGTATTAGTTTATAAGATCACCTCAGAAGGGGTATTAGACACTGGCTTTAGCGGTGACGGAATATTTCAATTAGGAAACGTAAGTGTTGGCACAGGAGCTAGTGGGAGTGAAAGCGTCACAGGTTTGTTGGTAACTAGTTCAGGCGACCTAGTTATCGCAGGTTACACAACTGGTTCTTTAGGCGAAGCAAATGCCGGCCTGTCTGATGTTTTTATTGCCAAGATAAAATCTACTGGAGTACTAGACACCAGTTTTAATGGCAGTGGAATACTTCAATTGGGAAACGTAAGTGTTGGAGCTGGTGCTAACAGCTATGATATTAGTAATTCTATTAGCTTCGATTCAAGCGAAAATATTCTCCTTGGCGGAGCTACCACTGGTTCGATTGGTGAAGCCAATGGTGCCTTGGCTCCAGATATTTTTGTGGCTAAAATTACCTCATCTGGAGTTTTAGACACTAGTTTTGGAGGTGATGGCATAATCCAGTTGGGAAACATAACAATTGGTTCAGCCGCCATTGGCTTTGAAAATATTTATGATCTTGAGGTGGATTCTTCGAATAAAGTTTTAATTTCTGGAAGTACACAGGGTTCGATAGGAGAGGCTAGTGGAGGGTCTTACGATGCACTTATTGTAAGGCTAACTTCTAATGGTGCCTTAGATACTAGTTTTAGTAGTGATGGCATGCTTCAATTTGGAAGCGTTACGATAGGAGCAGCTTCCTATTCTGCTGACCATGCAAATGTTTCGCTTCTAGATTCTTCAGGGAATATTTTTATCGCTGGTCAAACGATTGGCTCAATGGGTGAGCTTGCTTCAGGAGGAATGGATCTCTTTTTAGCTAAACTAAACTCATCAGGAGCATTAGATTCTAGTTACAGTGATAATGGTATTTTTCAGTTAGGCAAAGAATCCCTTGGGGCAGGAAACAGCGGCGATGAAGAGATACATTCTATGGATTTAGATGCTAGTGGGAATATCTATCTCGCAGGACAAACGAACAGCTTTTTTGGAGAAGAGAGTGGTGGGTTCGATGATGTTTTTGTCATTAAACTTACACCTGGAGGAGTACTAGATCCAAGTTTTAGTGGAGATGGCATTTTGCAACTAGGAAAATCTACAATTGGTTCTGGGGCTTCTAACAATGATAGTGTTAGTGCCATTTTAGTCGATTCATCAGGGAATGTATATATCGGAGGAGAAACTCAAGGGGCATTAGGAGAAGCTAATGCTGGACAATCAGATGTATTTGTCGCCAAGATAACATCCGCGGGAGAGCTAGATCCTAGTTTTGGCGGAAGTGGAGTTGTGCAACTAGGTAATTCAACACTAGGTGTAAGAGCTAGTAAAATAGATCGTCTAACAACAATGAAATTTTCCTCCACTGGCGATTTAATAATCGGTGGCTACACCGGAGGTGACTTTGGCGAGACAAATGCTAATAGTAGCGGGAGTAGTGCTGATATATTTGTAGCAAAACTGACTACGAATGGTTTTTTAGATGCGAGCTTTAGCGGCGATGGTATAGTACAATTAGGTGATACTACGATCGGTGCGAATGCAAGTAGCGTTGATTATTTAAGAAGTATGGAGATAGATGCCTCCGATAATTTATACCTTGGAGGCCATACCTACGGTTCTTTAGGCGAAGCAAATGCCGGCAGTGCGGATATTTTTGTCATTAAACTAACTTCAGCAGGTGCATTGGATACAAGCTTCAGTGGTGATGGAATTATTCAGCTTGGTAATGTAACGATTGGTGCTGGGGCAAGTGCTAGTGACTATTTATCTGAATTAATATTAGATTCTTCTGACAGGCCATTGCTAGTTGGCTATACCTTTGGATCACTAGGGGAAGCTAATGCCGGGGGGGCTGATATATTAATCGCAAGGATAACAAGCTCTGGAGCTTTGGATACAAGCTTTAGTGTTGATGGCATAGTTCAACTAGGTAACTTAACTATGGGCTCAGTAGCAAATGGAAATGACTTCGGCGTTGCTATGCAACTTGATGCTTCAGGGAAAATATTCTTAGGCGGAAGCACAGCTAGTTCACTGGAAGAGCCAATCGGTGGGGACAGGGACGCGTTTGTTGTGAAACTTACAACATCAGGTGCTTTAGATAATAGTTTTGGTGGTAATGGGCTCATTCAGTTTGGCACTACGACAATGGGCTCAAAGGCTGATGGTGATGATTATTTGACGGAGATGAGTACTGACTCATCAGGAAATCTTGTATTTTCAGGTCTTACAACCGGCTCTTTCGCAGAAGCTCACGCGGGAGGATTTGACATCTTCGTTGGTATTATGAGCGCTACGGGAAGCTTTGACTAAAACATTTTATTGCCCGGAGCTACAAGGCTTGAGCCCTTGTCGACGCTTCGCGAATATTCTCTAAGTATGCAACTTTATTTAAAAATTCTATTTTTGCGGCATTTTCTGCCGCGCTTTGCGGCTTTTATTGTCTAAAACTAAGCTTTTCTGTGCTAAACCAAGCGCATGACTGAGTACAGAATATGGCTACAAAATGAATATACCAACAGATGTAAGCGAAACTCTCGCTATTCTATTCGTGCATTCGCTAGTTTTTTAGAAATAGACTCTTCTTCTTTGTCGCAAATTCTTTCAGGAAAAAGAAAAATCTCTCAAAAGACATTGGACCGATTTACGGAAAAACTAGGAAAACCTGAAATTGAAATAGAGTTTTCTCAGGTGCCCAAAACATCCGAGTACCAAATGATTGCCTTAGATGCCTTTACAGTAATGTCTGACTGGTATCATACAGCAATTTTAGAACTCATTGGTATTCCTGGAATTGATCATAAGCCTTCAAGCATCGCTCTGCAATTAGGGATCAATCAAGCAGAGGTCAAAATTGCTTTGGATAGACTAGAGCGCTTAGAACTTATCACCAAAAAGGGAAAGACCTATCATAGATCTTCAGGCTTTCACACCAACTACTCTGAAGATATAACTTCTAGTGCCCATAAAAAGTTTCAGTCTCAACTCATTGAAAAAGCACTGGAAGCAATTTATAACTGCAAAGCCGAAGACAAAGACATTACTTCTATAACGATGGCTATCGACAAAAACAATCTTCCACTTGCCAGGAAAAAAATTAAAGCCTTTCGAAGAGAGATGGCTGAGCTACTCGAAAATGGCAAACAAACTCAAGTATATAATTTAGGTATCCAATTATTCCCTTTATCAAAGGAAAGGAAAAAGAAATGAAACTGTTTACAATGTTGTTTTTATTATTGGTATTTTGTAATCATGTATTAGCAGCTACTGAAGGCGGAGGCGGGGGAATCATCGTAATAGATAAGACCTCAAAGGAACCAGTTTATGTGAGTATGTCTTCTCATTTGAATTCCATTTATCAGCCTATTAGTTCTACTAAGTTTGCTGATGAATTTGGTGTTTTACATAAAGATCTTGTGAAATTTATAAAAGAGTTGCCAATATCTAAGGAGCATAAGAAAAAGTTAATAGAGAGCACGGAGATTATTCCATTAGAAAGGGATTATTATCTTTACAGTGATAACAATGAAGACCTTCAATTTCAGCTTAAGACTTCTGAGAAACTTTTTAATCACTATCTTTGCGCAGGTAATTACCCCACAAATTTTAATGGAAGTAATTATGGCTTAAGCTTAGGCGCAATTACAATTGGCAAGAAAACTTTTTTAACGGAGGATTTTTTCAAACTAGGAAGCAGTTTAAGCACCGAAGAGGAGAAACTTCAAAAGTTGTCGTTGTTGTTTCTCGAAAGTCTTCGTGTTTTATATCCCAAGACATCTACTTGTTTTTTAGAAGAGATTCAAATTTCATTTGAAAACTATTTTCGTTACGTTAAAAAAACAAAGTTTACCAAAAAGTTAGCTCGTCTTGAAGACGAAAGCTGGAGTTCTGATGTAAACAGTAATCTTGATGCACTACGCTCGCAGTTTTTACAAGGACTTAGTATTGAGCTTACTTATTTTAATCAGAACATGAATAGCAATTGCTTTCAATTTGATTACTTTAAAGTAGGTCAATTGAAGAGTTTAGTCTGCAAACTTAGTCAATTTTCTAAAATGATGAACGCAACAGAGAGTTTTCTTTTTACAAATACTTACAACGAAAGGTATTTTGATCTTTGGTATTTAGCTAAAAACAATGAAGAGTTTCGTCACTATAATGTTTCTTCTTTAAAAAAGTTTATTCAATTTTTCGACGCGAGCTATGCGGTTTTGCCAGGTAGTATTTTTAAAAAAAGATATGAAGAATGGTTTAAGCCCCAAGCGCAGAAATTATTTTTAGCCTTAGACTTTGCCAAACGAAATGGCTTCGTTAATGATAAGCTTAATTATATGCGCCATATAAGAGTTTCCAAGAAGGTAAAGAGCGCTAAATCGGCGTTCTGGGTTTTCAGCCAAAACAACAGATATGTAAACGCTCACAAAGAGGTGAAAGATATTAATGGAGTATTGAGTAAATACTATGCTTGGTGGATTCGCCGAAGCATAGATGGATCTTTCAATGTACTTGCTGATTTTTTCACAAAATATCTGCTAGAGTTAGACCCAGAATTTATCGAATGCGTTAATGACACGAAAAAACAAAATGCTGACGAAAGATATTCGTGCCACCTTTTAAGCAAAAATTAAGGTTTTGTAGCTAAATCTTTTAAAGGCGGATGATTAAAAGCGGATTTTCGAGGCTTAGCTATTTTCATCCGCAATCAAGGGAGTCGGTTATTTTATTAAGTTTTAGAAACTGGCCCCTTTAATTGCGGATGAATCAGATTTAAATCCTTTAATTTCTTTACTATATTCATTGCAAAGAAAATCAAAATTCGGACAAATGTAATTAAACAAAGCTTTTTCAATACTTATTAAAGTCTATCCGCAATTAAAGGGGCCAGTTTCTAAGTTTTAAAATTAATTTTTTAGTAGTTTCAACACTAGCGCAAAATCACATTCATACTTGTATAAATTACAGATAGATCTATAACACCTACAAAAGCTGAGTACTTTTGGAAGCTTATAGCAAAATGAACGCAGATTTAGAGCCGCTGTGGTATATTGCATAATTGTTTAAGCTAAAAAGATTAGAAATATGAGCTTAGGTCACAATAGGCAAAGTGTCTTTTTTAACCGATTAGACAGCTGATTGAAACCAGAGGCTTTTAGAGATTTAAAGGGATCTTCATGAAGAATTTAATTGTTTTTGTCGCTGTATTTATTCCATCCATATGTACATTTGCAACTAATATGAATGCGGTTTTAGAAAGTTTAAAACCAGCAGTGGTTAAAGTTCAGGTAAGTTCTTCTAATTTTTTTGAAGCAGATAGTAATGGTTCATGGTTTGGTACCGGCTTTATCGTTAATAAAGATCTAGGACTAGTGGTGACTAATAGACATGTTGCTCCTGCTCATTCCTCTTTAATAGAAATTAGTTTTTGGCAAGGTTCAAGCGTTTCAGCCAAACTGGTTTATTATGACTTTGATCATGATTTTTCAATTTTAAAGTACGATCCCAAATCATCAGAGATTTTTGAAACAATTGATGAAGTAGAACTTGGAAGTGTCTATGATCTTAAATTACGAGATCCAGTATTTTTAGTCGGTCATAGTGATGGTCAGGAATATTCCATTGCCCAGGGTGTCGTTAGTAGTTTAACTGAGACCGATGGTAAAAGGCATTCCCTCGTTATCCGTACTAATATGTTAAGGGCCGGTGGCAGTAGTGGAAGTGCCGTTGTGAATGACGAGGCTAAGGTGGTAGCGATTCATTTTGCTGGGAAAGGACCTAATAGCTTTGAACTCCCTATAGATTACCTAAAAAATGTTATTGATGACATCATTGAAGGTAAGGAGATTCGCAGAGCAGAAGTTGGTTTAAAGTTAAAATACGTAAAAGTAGCCGATGCTATAAAATACCAATCAGCCTCTGATCGACTAATGACTTTATGGGAACAAGATAGCTCGGATTCTGTTATAAAAATCGGAGATACGCCGAAATTGATCCAAATTAATCAGGTGGACCCACTCTCAGAATCTAGCAAAGTTTTTAAGCCTGGTGATATTTTACTATCCGTTGATGGACTTTTCTTTTTAGATAATTTGTTAGAACTAGATCGTTATCTAAATACAAAGGTCGGAGAAAATGTTGAAGTAGAATTTATGAGAAGAGGGGAAGTCCTTGTTTCTTCCTTACCTGTAAAAAATGCTGAGAATTATAAAATTACAAAATACATAGAGTTTGCAGGCTCAGTGTTTCATGAAGTGACGGCAAGCCTTAGGTTTTCTTTAGGAATTAATCAAACAGGAGTATATTCTCCTTATTCGCTTCCTGGTGCGCCAATATTAAATCTAACAGGTAGTCCTGCAAAATCTCCAGGTAAAACATATTTAGTTATAACAGAAATAGATGGGATCGAGATTAATTCTATCAATGATATGGAGCAAGCTCTTATTAGAATGGGTTCTAAGAACCATTTCACTTTAAGTTATTTAGACTATTACTATACATCTTCTGAAAGAATATCAAATGTCAGTATCGATAGAAATAGCATCACTAGAACCTGTGAAGTTGTTCGTAATGGATTGTCCCAAGACTGGGTATGTAATCCCATAGGAACTTCAAAAAAATTAGATTGAAAAAACATATACCTATAGCAAAATCCAAAATAGCTTTGTTAAGCTAATTACCTTATTTGCCTTCTATTTTGTACCGGTGTTAATTCGATCTTTGGATTCGAGTTAGTTGTTATAGGTGTGTCTGTTGTGAAATGAAATTCTCCTCCACACTTACTTTTATATTCATGAAAAACATATTTATTTTTTTGAACATACCAAGATTTTACATCAAATAGGTTAATAGCATACTTTTTCAATGTTTCTTCGCTGATATCTCCGTCCTCAGAACATGACCTGTAATGAACTTTTAAATCCATTTCTTGTCCATCGACTGTTAGTTTAAAGCTTTTGTTGATATATTTACCTAATTTAATTTTTTGATTATTGCCCTCGACTTCATTAAAAACATTTTCTTTGTCTTTTTGAATTACTAAGGCTAGCAAATCTTTTTCTTTTATATGTCCTTGGCAAAGGTTTCTTACGTAACCAGGAAGAGTGGCCTTATTTCTTTCTAAGAATTCTTTCATTGCGACAATATAGCGATCCACAGGTACCCCTTTACAATAAATTGGAGTGTTTCCTATCTGATCCTTCAAATGTATTATTATTCTTTTTAATTCTGGGATTTTAGCAGCCCATTCTTGTTCAGCGTCTAAGCTATAGCAATTACTGTCCTCTGCATTAAGTAAGTTTTCAACCGAGGAGCAATAAAGTTCTTCAAGATTAAGGTGATTTCCGCTTGAAAAGAGCTTTAATAATTCTTTAAAATTATCCTCAGAAAGGCGGGTACCTGTACTAAAAGAACTTATAGAATCAGTTACCAATTCATTTAACGAATCATTGTTAATGCTTTGGTTTTTGTATTCTTCAAAAGTATTTAAGAATATTTTTTGTGTTTCTTCGTTAGATTTTACTAGCCTCTCTAGAAGGTGGTTAATAGAGCCTTTTTCTTTTAATGCATTTGACAAAATTTTGATTAACTCATCTCTAGTCTTGTCTTTATTTTTGTAAAATTCTTTAGGGTCAAATAGTTCGCCTTTTGAATTCTGACTTACTGGGATTAGGCCATATGATTTTACCACTTCGTTATAGTTAGCGCTAAGGATTTGAGCCGCTAATTGTTCTTCATTTTTTTTATAGTTTTCACTCTCTGGATTTGCAAACAAATTCATTGAAAAAAGAATAAGAACATATATCGCTTTAAGCTTTATATACATAATAGTCTCCCCATGATTATTTCTTGCAATCATCAAGCCATTACTTTGTATGGTAAGTGCTTAATAATACGTGCATTTATGGGGCTAATATTGAAAGTATCCTTTATTAAATCGGCTATTCTTTAAAATTTAATCAATGTCTCAAAATCCTACATCAGTATATTTAAGGTTTTTTTAAAAATTTAAAGAAATGGCTTTTTGATAGACTGGAAATGAAATCATCAAAGATTGTATGAACACCATATAAGAGATTTTAAAAATTAGAATTACTTTAAGTTTAAATACGGAATCCAAGAGTTCAACGAAATTAGGTAGCCTAGTTTAAACTTATTGGCTTAACGGATCTTCAAAGTCATTAACAGACCACTGAGTAGTGAGTATTTTTGCTAATTAGATTCATTTTTTTTGAGACTGTGAGATTTTTGCGTATGATTGAGCGACGATAATTTTTTAACCCCTGATCAGGCTAACTTTGGCCAGCATAACAAGTTTTTTTCAACTCGATTTCTAAATTTAATTAAAAAAAAGGCTCTCCTTACTCAATGCAGATCTAATCTTTTTATACTGAATCCGGCATCTTCAAGAAGTTTAAGCATGCCTTCTGAGCTGTATAGGTGCATTGCTCCTACCGCAATAAAGTACCTACCTTCGACAGGAATATTTAGAATCGACTCAACCCATGCTTTGTTTCGATGCGCTACACCGAGATCATAAGGTTCTCCGTCTGAATAGATTTTAGATGAATCTCCTGATTTATATTCTTGGATTCTGCCATTTTCCCAATTATGGATTTGATTCACCGTGTAGGTCCTGAAAATCTCATTTAGATCACAACTAGCTGCGCTTCCTTGATCCTCGTCCAATTCATTTGCTTCTTCCCTTAAAACTTCTGAATCTAGCTCATCAATACTTTTTCCTCTCTCATAAGCGTACTTAAGAATTTGTAAATCCAATCCAGGATTATTAAGATGAAAGCGAATGCTAATAAAGATCGAGCAGTTTTTACTGTCAATATTATCTACCAATGATTCAGGAATTCCATACTGGATTAGACTTGTCCTTGTCCTTGGTAAAAGGGTAGCTTCAGAAATCTGTTCACTTTTTAAGATATTAGATATATACCCCAAATAATTATTCGAAATTGAGTTAAGCACATCTCGAGAAAAAACCTTTTCAAATAGGATGATATCGGAAGAATCAATGAAATTTAATATTGAGCTGGGATATTCTGACAGTGAAACCCCAGCATGCATAGTCCCAAGAAGATAAAGAGTCTTTTTTTTATTTTTAAGCTCATAAAGATGAGGAACAGCACTAGGGGCAGCGGCAACAAGTTCTGTCACCAGCGTCAAAATAATATACAATATGCACTTTCTCACCTGACTCTCCTTCCTTTTACGATTACCTGAATTAAAGGATGCAATCGAAATGCCAAGGAAAGTTTTCGATACGGCGAATTTACTCGTAAGAAATCGTACCGATAGGGGCAGTTTACTCGCGAAGGGAGCACCTAGCCCCCGGCTCAGGTTTGTGCCTCGCTTGGATTTTTCTTAACTTATTCATTTCTTTATCGCTGAGTACTCCTGAGTCTACCGCTCGTTTGCTCGTTGCAATGGTGTACCGATGTTACCATTTTTCAGAAATTAATGAAGTAGTATACTAGGCTGGCCACAGAGTTACATTTGATTTAAACTGTGCCTCGAAAAGAGCTTATTAATTTAAAGTTCCTGTATTAGCCTAAAACCGTATGTCGCAAAGATTAATCAAAATAGATCCATGTTTTCTAAAAGTCTTAGATTGCAAATTTAGGTCTAATATTTTAGAAAAGTACAAAGAAAGGTTCCTTTATGACAGCAAGTTTAAGTTTATGTTTCAAGCCTCAGGATAGAAAATCTGGAGAAGATATTTTTAGAAAAGCTTCCGTAAATATAAGAACTTGTTCGGATACTGAAGTCCGGGCTTTTTTAAATTCTTCTGGTTCCCACCGTGTTTCTTTGTATTCAGAGGACCTGACAAGCTCCGTAATTCATACGGATTGTAGTTGCTCGGCGGGTAGAAAGGGGCGTTTATGTAAGCACATTTGGGCCACAATTCTTCAATTGCATAGTAAGGATGCCGATTTTTTAGAAAACAAAACAGAGGCCGATCCAGGGGAACCCAAGCAAGAGTCTGAGGCTGTAGTTGCTGCTAAAGTAAAGCAAGCAGAGTACCAAAAACTTTTGAGAAACAAGATAAAAGAGCAAAAAAAATTAGAGTCCAATAAACAAAAAGAACTAGAATTTGAAGAAAGGATTAGTCATCCCTACGAAGTTGAGAAGGCTATAAAGTTTTTTTCAGACAATGGTATAGATTTCGCTGAAAACATAGATGCCTTCAGTGTGGGTGTTGCTAGAAAAAAACTAGCTCATGTTTTTCACCCAGACAAGGGTGGCGCACATGATGAAATTCTTCGGCTGAATAAGTATTATGAGATACTTGTGAAATACTTTAAGTAAATGGAAGCTTTTTTTGAATTCTACCCATTTCCCTATTTAAGCGAAGTAGATTGCTGTTTCTAATTTAGCAATTCTTGCCATGAATTACCTATTACGATATAAAATGTAACAATCAAACAACTAAAGTGAGGCTATAAGTGAACCCCAAAAAAGACAATTGGAATGAATCTGATAAACAGAAGTGGCTTGCGAAGCAGACTTTTCAAAGGTCTTATAAGGACCAGGTTTTATCTCGAATTGAAAGGCTGAAGCGGGTCGGTGGTGCTGTAAAAGTTAAAAATTATGGGCGCCTAAGCTTACAAAATAGAGAGTCTTTAAGGATAAGCGAGATTAGTCTTAGTACTGACGACTACAGTGATCGCTATCCGCTTTATTATGCCGAAGTAGGCGATATTACTAACGGCAAGCCTAATATTATTGTGACAGGTGGCACGCATGGTTACGAGGAGAGCGGGGTCTATGGTGCTTTGGAGTTCCTCGAAAAAGATGCGTCTAGAAAAGTTGATAAATTCAACTTTTTAGTATTTCCTTGTATTAGTCCCTTTGCTTATGAAGTCAATCAACGTTGGACCCATGATGCTTGGGACCCGAATCGCAGCTTTGACAGGTCTAAGCCTTATGTACCAGAAGCGCAATTGGTAATGGACGTGGTAGAGGAAGCACACAGTCGTGCGGGTTGTGATTTTTGTGCAACTGTAGATCTTCACGAAACCCCTGATCGAGATAAAGTTTTGATGCCTCTCCAGTATCAACGCTATGGAATTGAGATGTCGGCAGACGACATACTAATACCAAATGGTTACTACTTAATTGCTCATTCAGCCAATCAGTCTAAAGGCATGGCAAGGCATATCATCGACAAGGTTAAGCAAGTGACGCCGATTGCTCCTGACAAAGAAATTCAAGGAGATAAAAATAACGACGGAGTCATTGTTTTAGCGGAGGATTCTGTAACTCACCAAGGCTTGAATCAAAGCTTCATGAAAACGAAGGCAGATAATTCCTTTACTACGGAAATTTACCCAGAAATTCATCCAGAGCCAAGGGGCTCACAAGAAGCAATCGCCGCTCAAAGAACTACTATCTTAGGCATTTTAGATTTTTTAGAGAATCAATGAGAGTTTTAAAGTCATATTTAAAGGAATAATATATCCTGAGCCTTTATTAGAATAGGTCTCCTCCTAGCTGTGAAGAAAACTACGTCTATAAGCCTGGGTAATCTTATTTAGAGGAAGGGAGATTCTATCATATTTGTATTTTTGTTTCATATGCGGCTAGTTTCTAAAAAAATCTATTCACATTATTGGTGACAATGGAAATAAAACTCAGGAGACCTCTGGGCCGGACGTGATGATATTTGGTCACAATTTTAAGGTAATTTTCTTCAATTAGATCCTGGAGGGGACTGGCGACAAAAAAAAGCAAGCTATTAGGTGTATTATAGAGTATACTAAGGAGGTCTTAATCTATTCAAGCCTGATAGCGCTTAAAAACCCTTTCCTTCTTGTTTAAATCTAGATTGATTTAACTTTTATAAAAAGAGGGGGTTATGTATTTACCAAATTGCAAATTATCTACGAATGATCTTTTATCCAATAAAAAACAAGCGATGAGCTGAATTGTTTTCTAGAAGGTCTTCAATGTAGAGTTCCATCTGATAGTTGGATTTCCTTTGATCTCATAAAAGAGAACGGACAATACCTAGTCCATTTAATAGTTAATTCGTCTAGCTTTAGTTTTTCACAGAAGTATTCTGATTTATCAGTGGATAATTTATTACAACGAATGAAAAATAACTGTAATCAAAGAATATTGGTATGGCATCAGGAAAGGAAGGTGGCCTAATGCTGTGTAAGAACTTTAATCACAGTAAGTTAAATGTATCTGTCAGGCACTGTTGTCAATGCGGTGAAGTTGTAAATAGAAAGATTGAGATTAAACTTTGTTCACGGGTTGAACACGCTAAAAACCGTAAACAAGGAACACGATTTTGTTCTGACTGCGGTAAAAATTTAAAACAATAAGAACAGAACTGAGATACACGTGGTGTGTATCTTTTAATGAAAATACAAAAGAGGAATAATGAGTACAAACGGAACAGTAAAATTTTTTAATGCTACTAAAGGCTTTGGTTTCATCACAACAGAAGAAGGCAAAGATCTATTTTTTCACATTTCAGAAATTAACGGAACTGAGCCACGTGATGGCGACAGCGTAACTTTTGAAGTTGGCAGTGGTCCAAAGGGTCCATGCGCAGTGAAAGTAGCTGTAGTACACTAATTAGGAGGCTACTACACTTATAAGGATATTGCTGTTAAGACAATATCCTTTTTTTTAAATAGATTCTAATAAAACCGATGAATGTTTTTGAATGTAGTGGTTTTAAAGAAATGGCTAGGCTATTGGGACGAATTTAGAACTTATTTAAGATCATCTTAAGCCCCAATGCTATCAACTTTGTTGTGATTTTTTTGCGCATGCCATAGATCAAAATTTGATTGGAGATTTAGCCAAAACTCAGGAGTCGTATTTAAGGCATCTGAAAAGGCAAGGGCTGTCTCAGCAGTAATACCTCTTTTCTTGTTAACAATTTCATTTATCTTACCAGGTTTCCAGCCTAGATGACGCGCTAATTCCGATTGATTAATACCCATGTCATCTAGGAACACACGTTGTAGAATCTCCCCAGGGTGCCTTGGTTCTCTTTTTTTAGGTCTCATCGTCTAAATCTCCTTAATCATGATAATCGATAATTTCTACATCCGTAGCACTTGTCCCATTCCATTTAAAAATAATGCGCCATTGGTTGTTTATACTAATGCTCCAAAACTCTTTTAAGTCGCCTTTAAGTTTGTGGAGTCGGTTGCTAGGGGGAGTTTTCAAATCTTTAATATCTGCGATGGCATTTAATGCATCCAAAAGATCTCTTGCTCTCTCATGAAGCTCTGTCGGAACTTTACGAGAAGCTTTAGAGTTCTCCCCATCGAAAATGTCCTGTGTTGTTTTCCCTTTGATGTTATCGATCACTATATTAGTATACCGTATATTGGTATAATATAAAAATAAAAAATAAAATATTGAGAATTAGGTTTTTAGTTAATAAATTTAATGACTTAAGGGTAAAGTAGCGGGGCTGTTCAGACGAATTTAGATCTTAGTATTATCTCAATATGTTGGTAAATAAGCGTTTTTGCATCCAGTCATTTAGGGGGAAAGTTCAGTTTCATTAGCTGGCACGTAATTAGCATATTACTTGGATAGTACACATAAGTAGAAATTTGCACAATATTAATGGGAGGTAAATGAAGTACCTGGCTCTAATTTTGACGTTTATGAGTATGGTGTTTACTTCGTGTACACCAGCTGTCTCTTTTGGTAAGGGAAAAGAGCATGCAACTGAGATCCAATCAGCTGAAATTATGGATGTTGAGTCCCACAAACTCCATGAGGAGTCTGTCCGGAAAAAATTCATTTCCCGATTGGATATTGAGGGTAGGTATACGACTTTACCTTATGAAGATCAGGACTATGCCAGATATAGAAAAATTTTAAAAAAGGTTCTGAAGAGTTTTATCGGCTGGGATGACGCATCGGAACATCATTTAACCAGTTTGTATTTGTATATATTTGTATTAGATGAAGACAAGTACAGAAACTTCACAGTTCAAAACTTTGATGATCAAAATACAGCAATTGTAGTGCGATTGACTTCTAAAATGTTAAAAGAGATGTCAGATGATGTAATAACATTTATACTTGCCCACGAATTAGGTCATGGGTTTACAGCAATTAAAAAAAGATATTATCTGTCTAATGATGATGGTTCATTTAAGCTCCCACGTTTTACATCTGAAGAACTCCAAGGAAACCACAACTATGGGCTACTATATACGCTATTTGAAGATGTTGGCTTTAACGATGAGGCAAAAAATACAACAATTTTGTTCCATGATAGCTTCTTGAACCATTTACTTAGTGGTCTCTTAGATAGAACGGACTTTTCTATCGAACATAGAGAGGAACAAGAGATAAGTGAGCTAACCAAACTCGGGAACTTACTCGATAATGTTACTCCATATTACAATGAATTTACTGGGAGTTATGATGTTTCAAATTCAAATAAAATTTTTAGTGAAATTAGAGAGCAATTTCGAAAAGTTCTCGGCATTTATTCTTCCAATATCTCTTATGGAGTATATTTAAACAGTGTGGGTAATGACCCTACAGTAATTCAATACCTTGATAAGTTACTATTTGGTGATTTATACCTTAACTTGACAATTGAGCAAAAAAGAAAAACTTTGCTATCAGAACTTCTATTTAGTACCTCAGAGAAATACTATCAAAAATATTTGAAAAATAAAGCCTACTACGACTCTATTATACCAAAGATAAGAATTTACTCTTGGGAGAATATCGCAGATGAAACTGCAATGAAGATCCTCATGGAAATGGGTATTGGTACAAGTCGTTATATTAGAGACTTTTTAAATTTTGTACTCCCACCCGACGAGTCTGGGAAATGTATTAACGAATATATTAAAAAGGATATAGAACCACCTATAGGTGCACTGTCAAACTCACACCCTTCGCCTTGTTGGAGAATGTTTAGTCTTAAAAAATTAGAAGATTATTAGGTTCTTCCCGGTCTAAGGGGTAACGCAATAAATCAAAAGTGGCAGA
>CERX01047734.1_pt1 | contig 22337 bp, 23 predicted proteins | sample 350251 | NCBI WGS metagenome assembly CERX01 (sample SAMEA2621044, study PRJEB7988) | marine metagenome | biome: marine biome (ENVO:00000447); feature: deep chlorophyll maximum layer (ENVO:xxxxxxxx); material: "saline water (ENVO:00002010), including plankton (ENVO:xxxxxxxx)" | depth 50 m
GCGGCTGGCGGGGTAGGGGCGCGGAACAGGGGAATAGCTCACGGGGACTCCATGGGTGCGGGTCGCAGTGCACCTGTCTGCTGACGTTATACGTCAAGATTGTGACTGAATTGTGACAAGAGGCGCAGGGCGACCTGCTCCTGATCGGGCTGGCCGGGTGCGGGGGCCAGTTCTATGCGGTTTCGGCCGAGCGTCTTGGCACGGTAGAGCGCGGCATCGGCGGCGCCGAGCAACGTGTTGAAATCATAACCGTGATGCTCAGAGCAGGCTACTCCAAGGCTGGCGGTGAGACCTATTGTCTCACCTGCCAGGCACCACGGTGTCTGGCTGATGCCTTGGCGAATGCGCTCGGCGACAGGTCTGGCTTGCTCGCTGTTTAAGCCCGGCAGCAGCAGGGTAAACTCTTCGCCACCAAAGCGGCCAAGCAGGTCGCGGTTACGCAGATGCTGGCTGATACGGTTGACCAGGTGGCACAGCACGGCATCGCCGGTCTGGTGGCCAAATTGGTCATTGATGCGTTTGAAGTGGTCGGCATCGAGCATGATCAAGGTGACCGCCTCGCCGCTGTGCTGGGTGCGGGCGAGCAGGGCACTCGCTTGCTGATGCAGGCTGCGGCGATTCAGGGTATTGGTCAGGCCGTCGCGCTCGGACAGGCGGTGCAGGGCTTCAAGGTTGCGGTAGTGGGTCATCAGGATAAAGCCGGTGGCCATGCCTATCTGCGCGGCCATCGCGCCAAGCAGGGTGACTAGCTGCAGCGGGCCGCCGAGCAGGCTGGCAGCACCGTTCCAGCCGGCCAGCGAGGCGACTGGCCGGGCCAGCAGCACCAGCCCGTAGAGCAGCGCGATGGCGCCGCTAAACCAGCAGGCGGTGCGCAATGGCGGCTGTGCCGGGCGCAGCAGCTCGCTGGCACACAGCAGGCACAGCCCGCCAAGAATCACCGAGCTGATGGCATAGCGCACGGCGGTGCTGTCGAACTGGTAGCGGAACACGCCCAGCAGCACGATGATCAGCAAGGTAGCCAGCAGTGGCACGAGCTGCGGCTGGGTGCGCTCAAAGAAGGCGCGAATGCCAAGCCAGACCAGCCCCAGGCCCAGCGTCATCAGGCCGTTTGCCAGCAAGATGGACAGCGTATGGTGCAGGTGTTCCTGGTTGACGTTGAGCATCAGGCCGAACATCAGCGCCAGATTGCCCAGCGCCCAGTGGCGCAGGCCGCGCTCGGTGCCGGCGTGCCAGGCGGCCAGGCCCAGCAGCAGCGTCATCATCAGGGTGACCAGGCTGAGCGATAGCGTCAGGGTCTTGAGGTCAAGGTCGGCAAGCATGCGCAGCAATATCCCTGGCCGTCGCGGCAGCCGTTTGTGCGGGTTCATCCATGGCAATAGTGCTGCCAGGGAGGCAGTCTGCCAGCATCGGGACGGTAAACCAGGGGTGAGACAGAACCAACCGCCCTGGTCTCAGGTTGTGGAGGGGTTTGCACAATTAGGCTGTCTACGACTGTGGCACAATGGTCGGCTATCTCTTTATGTGGCAAGCGGTGGCGCGATGAATATCTGGGTACGCAGGTCGCTGGTCAGTCTGGCGCTGCTGGTGTGGGCCGCCGGGCTTGGCTGGGCCTACTGGTGGTTTGAGGGCCGCTACATCAAATCGTTCGAACGGCCGGCATTTTTTCAAGCCGAGCAGGTAGCGCCGCCCTTCGCCCCGGGGCAGGTCCAGGTGGTACATGTATGGCAGTCCAACTGCCCCTGCAGTGCCGGTCATGAGGCCTATGTTGATGAGATGACCGCCCGATTTGGTGCGCGCGGTGTGCGTTTTGCCCGCGCCGGCCAGCGGCCGACGGACGGCATGCCGGCGGGCTTGAGTCAGTTGCCCTACTGGCCGATACCTGAGGTATGGGCTGATTGGCCCGGCGCACCGTCGATTGCCATCTGGGCAGCGGACGGTACTCTGGCGTATGTTGGCCCCTACAGCGATGGAGCGCACTGCAGCGCCGACAGCAGCTTTGTAGAGCCTGTTTTACAGGCTTTGCTGGAGGGCCGCAGGGTGAACATCACCCGGCAGGATGCCGTGTCCTGTCTGTGTGACCTGCCTGAGCTGGAGACCGCTGCCAATGTCGACACCCGTTCCCAAAAGCCTGTCCCTTGAAGCCCATTACCTGCGTGCCGACCGCAGTATGCTTGGCGTGCTTTGGCTCTGCCAGCTGGGTGCCTTTGCGCTGGCCGCCTGGCATGGCACCTGGCTGCAGGCGCTGCTGGTAGGTGGCGGTACGCTGGCGCTGGTGCATTTGCTCTACGCGCTGATTCGGGGTACCTCGCTGTTTCGCTGTGTGATTGGTGCTGCCTTCATGGTGATGGCAGCGCTGCATATCAATCAGGCCGAGGGCACAGTGGAGATGCACTTCTCCATCTTTGTGTTGCTGGCCTTTCTGATCATTTATCGAGACTGGGTGCCGATTGTGGTGGCTACGGTGGTGATTGCCGTGCATCACCTGGCCTTTTACGTCTTGCAGGTGCGTGAGGCGGGGGTCTGGCTGGCCCAGGGGGTGACCTTTGGGTTGGTGCTGGTGCACGCTGGCTATGTGGTGATCGAGGCGGCGGTGTTGGTGTACCTGGCGCGCATGGCCTTTAACGAGGCCCGCGAGGGTGAGGTGATGGGTGAGACCGTCTCCCAAATGATCGGTCAGGGAGAGGGTGTCGACCTGACTCGCCGGGCGCAGATGCGTACACCCATGCTCAAGGCATTCAATCAGCTGCTGGACACCCTTGATCAGATGGTGGCGGACCTTAACGGCAGCTTGTTGCAGTTGGGGCAGCTGGGCAGTGCGGTGACCAAAGGCGCCAGCGATTTGCGCCAAGGGGCCGAGCAACAGCAAGGTGAAACCCACTACATGGTTCAGGCGATGCGCGAGTTGAGCCAGGCCACTGGCGAGGTGGCGCGTAACGCCGCCGAGGCGGCCCAGGCGTCCGGTGACGCCGACCGTCATGCCCAGCAAGGGCACGCGGCCATGCAGGACATCACGCGCGAGGTGCAATCGCTGGAGCGTAATATCGCGCAGACCGGTGAGGCGGTAGAGGGTGCTGCGCAACTGGCGGTCGATATTGATCAGGTGGTGGATGTGATCAAGGGCGTCGCCGAGCAAACCAATTTGCTGGCGTTGAACGCGGCTATTGAGGCGGCCAGGGCGGGTGATCAGGGACGCGGTTTTGCGGTGGTGGCGGATGAGGTGCGCAACCTGTCACAGCGCACCGCGCAGTCGACCGGTGAGATCCAGGATTTCATCCAGCGGCTGCAGCAGGCTTCGGCTTCGGCCCGCGAGGCGATGGCGCTTAGTCGTGGCTCAGTTGAGCGCTGTCTGCAGGTGACGCAGAACAGCGCGCAGGTGCTGTCGGGTATCGTTGCCGAGATTGCCAGTATCGCTGCGCTGAACGGCCAGATTGCCGCGGCGACCGAGCAGCAGACCGCTGTGGGGGATGACGTAACGCGGCACCTGCGTGATGTTGAGCAGGTAGCTGTGGCTAACGCCGCCGAGGCGGTAGAGCTGGATCGATTGGCCAGCGAACTGGCCCAGGTGCGGGCGCGGTTGTCAGAGGATGCCGCGCAATTTCGTACCGGCAGCTAACGTCGGCTTACTTCAGGCGTGCGATCAGGCGGTCCAAGGCATTGGCGAAGGCCTGCTTGTCCTTGTCGCTGTAGGGCGGCGGGCCGCCACGGCCAGCGAGTCCGGCGCCGCGCAGTTCATCCATCAGATTACGTACCGCCAGGCGTTCGCCAATGCTGCCCTTGTCGTAGATCTGGCCGCGCGGGTTGATCGCGGTAACGCCGCGGTCCACCAGGCCGGCGGCCAGCGGAATGTCGGCGGTGACGACCAGGTCGCCCGGGCGGGCGTGCTCGATGATGTAGTGATCGGCGGCATCGGCGCCTGAGGCGACTATCACCTGGCGCACGCCAGGGCCGGGCGGCAACTGCTGGGCGCTGTTGGCGACCAGCACCAGCTCGATCTGCTTGCGGCGCGCCGCCTTGACCGTTACATCGCGTACCGGTCTTGGGCAGGCGTCGGCGTCAATCCATAGGGTCATGGGGGCTCCGGGCGTCAGTCGCCATTGAGTTCGCTCTGCAGCGCTTCGAGTTCATCCTGCGCCTGCAGCCAGTCTTCTTCCAGTTGGGCGATGCGCTGGCGGTAGTCGGTCTGCTGGGCCAGCAGGGTTTTCAGCTGGTCTTTGTTGTCGGCTTCGTAGAGGCTACTGTCGGCCAGGGCGTTCTCCACCTCGGCGTTCAGCTCACTGACCTTGTTCAGCTCCTGCTCCAGCTTGTCGGCAGCTTTCTTCAGCGGTGCCAGCCGTTGCCGCTGTTCGGCGGCCGCTCGGCGCTGCGCCTTGGCATCAACCTTGGGGGCGCTGCTGGTTGGCTCGGGGGCGTTGGCGGCGGCCTGCTGCTGGCGGAATTGCGCCAGCCAGCGGGTGTAGCTGTCCAGGTCTTCGCTGTAGGTCTGCACTCGGCCGTCGGCAACCAGCCAGAGCTCGTCGGTGGTATCGCGAATCAGCGCCCGGTCGTGCGAGACCAGCAACATGGCGCCCTCAAAGGCCTGCAGGGCGACGGTCAGCGCGTGGCGCATTTCCATGTCCAGGTGGTTGGTCGGTTCGTCGAGCAGCAGCAGGTTGGGGCGCTGCCAGGCAATCAGCGCGAGCGCCAGGCGCGCCTTTTCACCGCCGGAAAAGTTCAGTACCGGCTCTTCGATACGGTCGCCCTTGAAGTCGAAGCCGCCAAGGAAGTTGCGCAGCACCTGGTCGCGCTCCTCCGGTGCCAGGCGGGCCAGGTGCAGCAGCGGGCTGGCTTTCGGGTCCAGGCTGTCGAGCTGGTGCTGGGCGAAGTAACCGATGGCCAGGTGTTCGCCGGTTTTCAGCTCGCCGCCGATCAGCGGCAGGCTGCCTGCCAGTGACTTGATCAGGGTCGACTTGCCGGCGCCGTTGGGTCCCAGCAGGCCGATGCGCGCGCCGGGTGCCAGCTGCAGTTTGACCTGCTCGAGAATGGCGTTGCCATCGTAGCCAAGGGTGCCCTGATGCAGGTCCAGCAGCGGCATTGACTGGTTGGCGGCTTCGCGAAAGCTGAAGGAGAAGGGCGAGTCGATGTGCGCCGGGCTCAGTGCCTCCATGCGTTCCAGTGCTTTCAGGCGGCTTTGCGCTTGCTTGGCCTTGCTGGCTTTAGCGCGAAACCTGGCGATGTAGCTTTGCATATGCTCGCGCTGGGCCTGCTGCTTCTCGAACGCCGATTGCTGCTGGGCCAGGCGTTCGGCGCGAGTGCGCTCGAACTGACTGAAGCCGCCGCGATACAGATGCAGCGCGCGGTTCTCGAAATGCACGATGTGCTCAACCACGGCATCCAGAAAGTCGCGGTCGTGGGAAATCAGCAGCAGGGTGCCGGGATAGCTGCGCAGCCAGTCTTCCAGCCAGAGGATGGCGTCCAGATCCAGGTGGTTGGTCGGCTCGTCGAGCAGCAGCAGATCGGAGGGGCACATCAGCGCCTGTGCCAGGTTCAGGCGCATCCGCCAGCCACCGGAGAAGTCGCCGACCCGGCGTTCGCACTGTTCGCTGCTGAAGCCCAGGCCGGCCAGCAGGGTGCGGGCCCGGCTGTCGGCGCTGAAGCCGCCGTGGCTGTCCAGCTCGGCATACAGGGCGCCCAGCGCTTCGGCCTGCTCCTGCTGCTCGGCAGTGGCCAGGCGTTGCTGGATGTCGCGCAGCCGCTGGTCGCCGTCGAGCACATAGTCCACCGCATTGCGCTCCAGCGCGCTAACCTCCTGCTGCATATGCGCGATGCGCCAGTCGGCCGGAATGCTGCAGCTGCCGGCGTCGGGCTCGATTTGTCCGCGCAGCAGTGCGAACAGACTGGATTTGCCGGCGCCATTGGTGCCCAGCAAGCCGACCTTCTGGCCGGCATGCAGGGTAAGATTGGCGTGTTCAAGCAGTCGCAAGGGGCCGCGCTGCAGGGTAAGGGAGTCGATGCTGATCATGGGGCGGGAGTATATCAGCGCCGCATGGCGGGAGAAGAGCGATGAATAAAAAGGGTCTGGCGCGCTGGAGTGAGCAGGTTTATGCCCGCGAGGGTGTTGCGCCGCTGCTGCTGGCGCTGCAGGACGAGGCGGGCGAGGACGTGTTGCTGCTGTTGCTGGCCGCCTGGCTGCAGCAGCAGGGGCGAGGCTTGTCAGTCGATGTGTGGCAGCGGGTGCATGAGCAGCAGGCCAGCTGGCGTGGGGAACTGATGCTGCCGCTGCGTCAGGCCCGTCGTGCGCTGGCGCAGCAGGCTGACTTACAGGCGCAATATCAGCGGCTCAAGACGATCGAGATTGAGGTGGAGTTGCAGCGCTTGCAGGTGCTGGAAGGCAGTCTTGGGCGGGGCGATCAGGCTGACCAGGCGATGCAGGCAGCGTTGGCTGCTGCCTGCTCAGGCCCTGTGATCGGTCAACGTGCGCAGTTGCTGACGCAACTGGCTGGGCTGCTCAGCCTTCGCTAGGCGCCTTGGCTGCAGGTGCTTTGGCTGCAGGCTTGCGGCGGGCTGGGGCGCGGCGGCTGCGTGGCTTGGCGGCCGGCTTGGGCGCGTCGCGCTTTTCCAGTGCCTGGCCGACCTGAGCGTCAATGCGCTCCAGGCCCTTGGCCAGACGCAGGGTCTGGCGCACGTCCGCTTCCAGTTGCTTGATATAGGACTCGGCGTTGCTGCGCGCGGTTTTCAGCTCTTCCAGCGCGGCCTGCAGGTCTGCCAGTTTGCGGCGGGTCTTGCTGGCGGGCTTGTCCGGGTCTTCGGCGGTGCGGTTGGCTAGCTTTTCTTCGGCCTGGCGCAGCTTGAGCTCCAGCTTCTCCTGCTGACGCAGCAGCTTGTCGAGGGCCTTACGGGCATCTTTCTCGGCCTTGCTGCACGCCTCGGCGAGGTGCTCGTTGAGGGTGCGGGTCAGGGTCTGCAGCAGGTGCAGCGGAGAGGAAACCTTGTCGTTGGAGCTGGGAGTGTCGGTGGTCACGCGTGATCTTCCTGTGCCTGACCGCTCAGACGGCGCTGAGCAGGTCTTTGTGAGCGGTATGGAGTACTTCGATCAGACAGTCTTCAAGCTCGAATCGTTCATGCAGCAGGGCGCCAAGTTGCTGGAGCTGCGTCTGCATGCTTGTCTCGTCATCGGCCCGTGCGCCTTGGCCGTACTGGTCGTTGAAGGCGACCGCCTGTAGCGTGATGGTTTCGATGCGAGGGTAGACGCGATGCGCCAGCTCAATGCCGCGCTGGTCGTCAAAATCTTGGGCTTCGCGCAGCAGCTGCTCGTAGATTTCGAAGTGTCCGGCCGATACATAGTCGACCAGAATGTCGCAGAAGGCCGTCAGGTCGTTGTCCGTCTGCTCTGTCGGTGGGGTGCGCTCGCGCAGTTGGCGGTAGTTGAGGATCAGCTGTTGACGCTCGGCCAGCCAGCGGTCGATCAACTGGTGGACGCCGCCCCAGCGTTCCTGGGAGTTGGTGCAACTGTCCAGCATCTTCCACCTCTTCTTCCGGTGTCGGCGAACCGACGTACAGGGTGTATGGGTTCCGGGTTCAACAGAATAGGCCAGTGCACGTGACGGCATCAAGACTTGCTTGCATGCCGTGCTGCCTGTGTCTCAGTCAACCTTGCGCAGCAGCTGCATGACACCGAACAGGGTGAAGCAGATAAAGGCGATCAAGGTGCCCTCGGCGATGCTCAGGCCAAGGAAGGTCCAGGTGACTTCGGCGCACTGCGCGGTACCACTTAGAACCTGGCTGAGCACGTCCCACATGGGCATGGTTTCGAGCATGTAGTCGAGCGGCAGAATGCAGGAGGGAACCTGATCCGGCGGCAGATGCTGCAGCCATACTTGGCGCGCCGCCGTAGCCCCGCCCAGCAGTGCCGCCACGGTGAGCAGCGCGCCGTAAATGCGTGCGCCGGTGCGCTTGCCGTTGCGCGGTTCGGGATTGTGCAGCACGGCGGCCAGGCAGATAACACCAATGACCATCACCGCGATGCGTTGCAGAATGCACAGCGGGCAGGGTTCCAGCCCAACGCCATGTTCCAGGTACAGCGCGGCTGTCATGAGCAGTACGCAGGTGATCAGGGCGAGCAGATAAAGAGGGCGAGAGGCCGGCAGGGTCATGCGTGGTTCCGTCTGTTGGTGGCTGTGCGGACGCTTACCTTAGAGCATGCGCCGCCAGGCGCACAAGACGAAATGATAGGGCGCGGCGGGGTGTCGCAGAAGGTGCCGGGCAGCCAGGCTGCCCGGCGACCGGCAATCAGGCGTTGCCGGCGGCTTCGTTGGCGCGGCGCTGCTCGGACTGGGCGAACAGGGCGTCGAAGTTGACCGGGGACAGCATCAGGGGAGGGAAGCTGCCGCGCAGGACCAGGTTGTCGATCGCTTCACGCGCATAAGGGAACAGGATGTTCGGGCAGAAGGCGCCCAGCGTGTGGCGCAGTGCGGCGTCTTCTAGGCCATTGATGGCGAAGATGCCGGCTTGCTGGACTTCGGCGATAAAGCAGGTTTCGTTTTCGCCGGTGGTGACGGTGGCGTTGACCGACAGTACCACTTCGTAGATGCCCGGCTGCAGCTCGGTGTTACGCGTGTTCAGATCCAGATTGACGTGGGGGTTCCACTGGGTCTGGAAAATGGCCGGGGCCTTCGGCGATTCAAAGGACAGGTCCTTGACGTAGATGCGCTGCAGGCTGAACTGCGGTTGGTTAGCCTCGGCGCCGTTGGCAGCCTGGTTGTTTTGTTCTTCGGCCATCGAAAAAATCCTTGCTGTGATGGTAAATGATGCGTGTTGGAAAGAGCTGCTTACCCTGCCAGCAGCGCATCCAGTTGTCCAGCGCGTGCGCAGGCGTAGAGTTCGTCGCAGCCGCCAACGTGGGTGTCGCCAATCCAGATCTGCGGCACCGAGGTGCGCCCACCCGCCAGACGCGTCATTTCTGCGCGCACCTTGGGCTGGCCGTCCACGCAGATTTCCTGAAACTCCACGCCCTTGCTCGCCAGCAATTGCTTGGCGCGCATGCAGAAGGGGCAGTAGTCGCTGCTGTAGATCACCACGTCAGCCATGTTACTTCACCAGCGGCAGGTTGTCGGAGCGCCAGCTGGCAATGCCGCCAGACAGGCGCACTACGTTGTCGTGGCCGGCGGCCTTGAGCTGTTTGGCGCAACCGCCCGCGTGCTGGCCGGCAGCGCATACCAGCAGCAGCGGCTTGCCCTTGTGCTTGTCCAGCTCGCTCATGCGATTGGTCAGTGACTCGTAGGGGATGTTCAGCGAGTCGACAATATGGCCGGCGCTGAAATCTTTTTTCGGGCGCAGGTCAACCACGACGGCGTTCTCGCGGTTGATCAGGGTAGTCGCTTCGCTGGTGCTGACGGCCTTGCCGCTCTTGCGACCCTCGGTGAACAGCAACAGGGCCAGCACAATCAGAAAGGCGCTGGTCAGCAGGTAGTGGTTGCCGATGAATTCGATCAGGTGTTGAAAAAACTGCATTGACGGGCTTCCGGGCGTTAAAAAGAGGGCGAGTATACACTTAAGCTCGGCTGATCCGCGACGGGATCGGCCAAGCATGACAGCCGGGGGGCTGGCAAGTAAACTGTGCGGCAAGTTTGCGGCGGCAGTGCCCGCGGTTCCCCTTGAACCCTTCCAACGAGAGCTTTGTGCAATGACAGCAGCCCCTAAACCGCTGGTCCTGATGATTCTGGATGGCTTCGGTCACAGCGAGATCCCTGACTCCAACGCCATTATGGCCGCCAAGACTCCGGTATGGGATGCCCTCTGGCAAAACGCACCGCACACGCTGGTGTCCGGCTCGGGTATGGATGTCGGTCTGCCGGACGGCCAAATGGGCAACTCGGAAGTGGGGCATATGAACCTCGGCGCCGGCCGGGTGGTGTACCAGGACTTTACGCGGGTCACCAAGTCGATTCAGGACGGCGAGTTCTTCTCCAACGAGGTGATCTGCGCCGCCGTCGACAAGGCCGTGTCCGCCGGGCGCGCAGTGCATATCATGGGCCTGTTGTCCGATGGTGGCGTGCACAGCCATCAGGACCACCTCGCTGCGATGGTCGAGCTGGCCGCCAAGCGTGGCGCCGAGCAGGTCTATGTGCACGGCTTTCTGGATGGCCGCGATACACCGCCGCGCAGCGCAGCGCCCTCGCTGCAGCTGATGGAAGATACCTATGCGCGCCTTGGCAAGGGCCGTACCGCCAGCCTGATCGGGCGTTATTTCGCCATGGATCGCGACAACCGCTGGGAGCGTGTTGAGGCTGCCTACAACCTGATTACCGAGGGTCGGGGTGAGTTTGCTGCCGAGAGTGCCGCCGATGCGCTGGCTGCTGCCTACGAGCGTGGCGAGAGCGACGAATTCGTTAAGGCGACCACCGTGGGCGAGCCGGTTCGCGTGGAAGATGGCGACGCGGTGGTGTTCATGAACTTCCGCGCCGACCGCGCACGCGAGTTGAGCCGGGCCTTTGTTGAGCCGGCGTTCAGCGGCTTTACCCGCAGCCGCGAGATCGCTCTGGCTGGCTATGTAATGCTGACCCAGTACGCCGCTGATATCCCCGCGCCTTGCGCCTTCCCGGCTGGCTCGCTGGTCAACGTGCTGGGTGAGTACCTGGCCAAGCAGGGCAAGACCCAGCTGCGCATCGCTGAAACTGAAAAGTACGCTCACGTCACCTTCTTCTTCTCCGGTGGCCGCGAGGAGCCCTTTGAGGGCGAAGAGCGCATTTTGATCCCTTCTCCGCAGGTTGCCACTTACGACCTGCAGCCGGAGATGAGTGCGCCCGAAGTCACCGACCGTATCGTCGAGGCGATTGAGCAGCAGCGTTATGACGCCATCATTGTCAATTACGCCAACGGCGACATGGTCGGGCATACCGGGGTGTTTGAGGCCGCCGTGGCGGCGGTCGAGTGTCTCGACCGTTGCATCGCGCGCATCACCGCCGCGCTGGAGAAGGTCGGAGGCGAGGCGCTGATTACCGCGGACCACGGCAACGTCGAGCAAATGTCCGACGAGCACACCGGTCAGGCCCACACCGCGCATACCTGTGAGCCAGTGCCCTTTGTTTATGTCGGTCCGCGCCAGATCGAGATGCGCGATGGCGGCATTCTCTCCGATGTGGCGCCGACCATGCTGACGCTGATGGGGCTGGAGCAACCGGCAGAGATGACCGGGCGCAGCATCATCACCCGGGTGCAGTAGGCAGCATGCGCACGCACGGACGCGCAAGGCACTGGCTGACAGCGGCGCTGCTGGTAATGGGCGGCGTCTGTGCGTCGCCGTTGCTGGCTGATCAGCCCGAAGACGCCCGCGCGGCGCGGGCCGAGCTGGAAAAGGCGCAGGCTGATATCGAACGCCTCAAGCAGGTGCTCAGCGAGCTACGCCAGGAGGCCTCGGGCCTGGAGGCCGAGCTCAAGGAGAGTGAAACCGACATCGGCCGCCTGCAACGGGAAAGCGGTGAGCTGGAGCAGCAGATCCGCGAGGGTGAGAGCCGTCTGCAGGAGCTACACCAGCAGGCCGAGCAATTGCAGGCGTCACTCGACGCGCAGCAGGAGCAGATCGCTCGTCAGGTGCGTGCCGCCTACATGGCGGGGCAGCAAGGTTACATGAAGCTGCTGCTCAACCAGGATGATCCGGGTCGCATGGCGCGCATGCTGCGCTACTACGAATACGTGGGGCGTGCGCGGGTTGAGGAAATCAGCCGTTTCAATGACACCATCGCGCAGGTACAGCAAGCCTCGGCAGCCGCTGCCGCCCAGCAGACTGAGCTGCAACAGCAGCGTGAAGGATTGGCCAGTCGGGCCGACGCGCTGCGCGCCGAGCAGCGCAAACGCACTCAAGTGCTGGCCTCGCTGCAGGGCCAGCAACGCTCCCAGAACGAGCAGCTGCGCAGTCGTGAAGCAGAGCGTGCGGAACTCAATCGGGTTATCAAGCGTCTTGAAGAGGCAGTGGTCAGTATTCCCACACCGGCCGGTAACCAGCCCTTTGCCCAGGCGCGCGGCAAGTTGCCGTTGCCTTTGAAGGGGCGGATACAGGCCCGATTTGGTAGTCAGCGCGGTAGTGACGCACGGCTGAAATGGGATGGTTTGCTGATCAGCGCAGCGGCTGGCAGCCAGGTTAGTGCCATTCACGGTGGTCGAGTGGTGTTTGCCGATTGGTTGCGTGGCTCCGGCCTGCTACTGATTTTGGATCACGGTGACGGTTATCTCAGCCTGTACGGCCATAACCAGAGCCTGCTGAAAGAAGTGGGTGCCTGGGTGCAGCCCGGCGAGGCGATTGCAACCGTGGGCAGCAGTGGCGGCCAGGCTGATCCGTCGCTCTACTTTGCCATTCGTCATCGCGGGCAGGCGCTGGACCCGGCACGCTGGTGTATGCTGTCTGGATGACGGCGCGCTGGTGGGGTGGCCGCTCGATTTCCCTGGATTGGAGAGTTACATGATTGCAGCGCGTAGTCTGTTGGTGGCCGGCCTGAGCCTGGCGTTTGTTATGCCCCTGCAGGCCCAGGAGCAACCGGCCCAACCCGCCCAATCCGCCGCAGCGCCGCTGCCGTTGAACGAGCTGCGCACCTTTGCTGAAGTCTTTGAGCGCATCCGCGCTGCCTACGTTGAACCAGTCGACGATGCCACCCTGCTGGACAACGCCGTGCGCGGCATGCTCGAGGGGCTGGACCCGCACTCGGCTTATCTCACCCCCGAGGACTACACCAGTCTGCAGGACACCACCGAAGGCCAGTTTGGCGGTCTGGGCATAGAAGTCGGCCAGGAAGATGGCTTCCTCAAGGTGGTATCGCCGATTGACGATACGCCGGCCGCCGAGGCGGGCATCGAGGCGGGTGACCTGATCGTCAAGATCGACGACCAGCCGGTTAAGGGCATCAGCCTGATGGATGCGGTAGACCGCATGCGCGGCGAGCCAGGCTCGGAGATTCGTCTTACCTTGGTGCGTGACAACGGCCGCCCCTTTGAGGTCACCCTGACTCGCGCCATCATCAAGGTCAAGAGTGTGAAGACCGAAGAGCTGGAGCCGGGCTATGCCTATCTGCGCATTACCCAGTTCCAGAACAACACCGGCGATGAAGTGCGCACCAGCCTCAACCGTCTGAATGCCAATGGCGACCTCAAGGGGCTGGTGCTGGATCTGCGCAATAACCCTGGCGGCGTGCTGCAGTCGGCGGTTGAAGTGGTGGACAGCTTTGTCGATCAGGGGCTGATCGTGTACACCAAGGGTCGGCTGAGTAATGCCGAGCTGCGTTACAGCGCGACCAGCAGCAACCCGTCCGGCAGTGTGCCGCTGGTGGTGCTGATTAACGGCGGTTCGGCCTCGGCGTCGGAGATCGTTGCTGGCGCCCTGCAAGACCACGGCCGCGGCGTGATCATGGGTACTGATAGTTTCGGCAAGGGCTCGGTGCAGACCGTCCTGCCACTGAACAATGACCGCGCACTCAAGCTGACCACCGCCCTGTATTACACGCCTAAAGGCCGCTCCATTCAGGCCCAGGGCATCGTGCCGGACATTCGCGTTGAGCGCGCCCACGTGACCCTTGATGACGTAGCTGACAGCGGTGGCTATCGCGAGGCGGATCTGGCTGGTCACCTGAACAATGCCAGCGGTCAGGAGCGCCCCACCGGCAGTTTGCCGCAGCGCGAGCGCGGTGAGCTGGATGCCGACTATCAGCTGAATCAGGCGCTCAACCTGCTCAAGGGGCTTAACATCGTTCGCAGCGTCGAGTGAGGTGGCCGGGTTTTGCCGGGCCGCGTAGCGGCCTGGCGGTGTTGCTGTTGGCGTTGCTGAGCGCCTGCTCCGACGATGGTGCCGAGCAAGCGGCTAGCTCGGAGCCTGTCTCCGAGCCGGTTCAGCAGGCCGTGCCAACACCTGAACCGATCAGCGAGCCAGCGCAGGTGTTAGAGCCGCCGGTTGCTGACGAGGCTATCGACCCTGCCGCCGCGCCCCCAGTCGCATCGGAGCCTGAGCCTGAGCCTGAGCCGGCTCCTTCCAGCGCTGCACTGCCGCGCCTGGCCATTATCATCGATGACGTGGGTCAAAGCCTGACGGTCGGCCGCCGCGTGGTGGCGCTGCCTGGGCCGGTTGCGCTGGCTATTTTGCCGCAGCTGCCCCATTCCCAAACGCTGGCCGAAGAGGCTGCCGCTGCCGGCAAGCCGGTAATGCTGCACTTGCCGATGGAAAACATGGCCGGCCTGTCGATTGGCCCGAGCGGGCTGACCACGGCGATGGCTGAGGGCGAGTTTCGCAGCCGGTTGCAGCAAAGCCTGAACGCCTTCGGCCCGATTCAGGGCGTCAACAACCATATGGGTAGCCGGCTGACGGCTGATCGCCAGCGCATGGACTGGCTAATGCAGGTGCTGGCTGAGCGGCAGCTGTTCTTTGTCGACAGTCGCACCACTGCCCAGACCCAGGCCGCCTTCGCCGCCAAGGCTGCACGGGTGCCGCACGTTTCGCGCGACATCTTTTTGGACAATGTGCGCAGTGAGGCCGAGATCGACCACGAGTTTCGCCTGGTGCTGGCGCGTGCCCGCAAGCAGGGCGCAGCGGTGCTGATCGGCCACCCCTATCCGGAAACCCTGGATTACCTGGAGCGCCGCCTGCCGCAACTGGAGTCAGAAGGGGTGCGGTTGGTGAGTGTGCAGGGGTTGTTGGAGCGGTAGCACAAGTTTCGATCGCTCCCATGCTCTGCGCTAGAGCGCATGTTCGGGCGTGCGGAGCTGAACTGGTGGATGCAGAGCGTCCGTGCGGTCGGTTTCCCACGCAGAGCGTGGGAAGCATCAGCGATGGTTATAGACGCATCTCAATTCCGCGCTCGGCCATATAGGCCTTGGCGTCGGCAATGCTGTATTCACCGAAGTGGAAGATACTGGCGGCCAGTACCGCGTCGGCACCGCCCTGCAGTACGCCATCGGCCAGATGCTGCAGGTTACCCACGCCGCCGGAGGCGATGACCGGGATGTGCAGGGCATCGCTGATGGCGCGGGTTACGCCCAGGTCGTAGCCGCTCTTTACGCCGTCCTGATCCATGCTGGTCAGCAGAATCTCACCGGCGCCCAGCTGTTCCATCTTCTTCGACCATTCGACCGCATCCAGCCCGGTCGGCTTGCGGCCGCCGTGGGTGAAAATCTCCCAGCGGCCGGGTTCGTTCGGGCCGGACACGCGCTTGGCGTCGATGGCAACGACAATGCATTGTGAGCCAAAGCGGTCAGCTGCTTCGCCGACAAATTCCGGATTGAATACCGCAGCAGTGTTGATCGAGACCTTGTCTGCACCGGCGTTGAGCAGGTTGCGAATATCCTGCACGGTACGTACGCCGCCGCCGACGGTCAGCGGGATAAACACCTGACTGGCCATGCGCTCTACCGTGTGCAGCGTGGTGTCGCGCTCCTGATGGCTAGCGGTGATGTCGAGAAAGGTGATCTCGTCTGCGCCCTGCTCGTTATAGCGGCGGGCGACCTCCACCGGGTCACCGGCGTCGCGGATATTCTCGAACTTGACGCCCTTGACCACGCGACCGTTGTCGACGTCGAGGCAGGGGATGATGCGTTTGGCCAGGGGCATGGGCTTTCTCCGAAAGCAGCTGCAAGCTTCAAGCTGCAAGCAAAATCAGTAAACCGGCGCGGACAGCTTGCCGCTTAAGGCTTGCGGCTTGCCGCTGCTTTGTCACACAACGCCTGCGCTTCAGCTACATCCAGCGTGCCTTCATAGATCGCACGGCCGGTGATGGCGCCGATGATGCCGGGGGCGCGGGCGTCGAGCAGGGTTTGGATGTCGCCGATGTGGTGGATGCCGCCGGAGGCGATCACCGGAATCGAGGTGGCGTTGGCCAGCGCGGCGGTGGCTTCAACGTTGCAGCCCTGCATCATGCCGTCTTTGGCAATGTCGGTGTAGACGATGGCGCTGACGCCGTCGGCTTCAAAGCGCTTGGCCAGATCGACCACCTGAATGGTGCTGACTTCAGCCCAGCCGTCGGTCGCAACAAAGCCGTCTTTGGCATCCAGGCCGACGATCACTTTGCCCGGGAAGGCGCGACAGGCTTCGCCGACGAACTCGGGCTCCTTGACCGCCTTGGTGCCTATGATGACGTAGCTGACGCCTGCCTTGACGTATTCCTCGATGGTGTCCAGCGAGCGAATGCCGCCGCCGATCTGGATTGGCAGGTCCGGGTAGCGACGCGCAATCGCGGTGACCGCATCACCGTTGACCGGCTTGCCCTCGAAGGCGCCGTTGAGGTCAACCAGGTGCAGGCGGCGGCAGCCGGCTTCAACCCATTTGGCGGCCATGGCGACCGGGTCGTCGGAGAACACGGTGGCGTCGTCCATCAGGCCCTGGCGCAGGCGAACGCAGGCGCCGTCTTTCAGGTCGATAGCGGGAATAATCAGCATGTCTTTTTCCTTTGGAAAACCGCTTCAGATTTTAAGCTGCAAGCAGTTTGGCTTGCGGCTTAAAGCCTGCAGCTCGAATCGTTACCAGCGCCCATCCCAGGCGAGAAAGTTGCTCAACAGCTGCAGGCCGTTGGTGTGGCTTTTCTCGGGGTGGAATTGGGTGGCGAATACGTTGTCCTGTGCCAGCGCGGCGGCAAAGTCGACACCGTAGTGGCAGCGACCGGCGAGTTGACCGCTCTTGTCCGGCGCGGCGTAGTAGCTGTGCACAAAGTAGAAGCGCGCGTCTTGCTCGATGCGGTGCCAGAGCGGGTGGTCGATGGCTTGTTTGACCTGGTTCCAACCCATGTGCGGGACTTTCAGGCGGGTGCCGTCGGCCTCTTTCAGCTCATTGCCAAAGAAGCGCACCTTGCCCGGGAACAAACCAAGGCAGTCAACGCCGTTGTTCTCCTCGCTGTGCTCCAGCAGCATCTGCATGCCGACACAGATACCGAGCAGCGGCTTTTCCTTGGCGGCCTGACGGACCACACCATCCAGCTCAAGCTGGCGCAGCTCGCTGACGCAGTCGCGAATGGCGCCAACGCCCGGCAGCAGGACGCGGTCGGCAGCGAGAATGATCTGCGGGTCACTGGTCACGTCGACCTGGCGGGCGCCGGCGTGTTCCAGCGCCTTGGCAACCGAGTGCAGGTTGCCCATGCCATAGTCGATGACGGCTACATGACTGCTCATGGTTTACAGGCAACCCTTGGTCGAGGGCATGATGCCGCTCATGCGCGGATCTTCTTCAATCGCCATGCGCAGCGCGCGGCCAAAGGCCTTGAACACGGTCTCGATCTGGTGGTGCGTGTTAACACCGCGCAGGTTGTCGATGTGCAGGGTGACCTGGGCGTGGTTGACGAAGCCCTGGAAAAACTCCATGAACAGGTCAACGTCAAAGCCGCCCACGCTGGCGCGGGTGTAGGGTACGTGCATCTGCAGGCCGGGGCGGCCGGAGAAGTCGATCACCACGCGTGACAGTGCTTCATCCAGCGGCACGTAGGCGTGGCCATAGCGGCGGATGCCTTTCTTGTCGCCGATCGCCTGGGCAAAGGCCTGGCCGAGGGTGATGCCGACGTCCTCAACGGTGTGGTGGTCGTCGATGTGCAGGTCGCCGCGGGCCTTGATGGTCATGTCGATCAGGCCGTGACGGGCAATCTGATCGAGCATGTGCTCAAGGAAGGGAACCCCGATGTCGAAATCGGCCTGGCCTGTGCCGTCGAGATTGATGGCGACCTTGACCTGGGTTTCCAGCGTGTCGCGCGCGACGCTGGCCTTGCGTTCAGCCATGGCTGTCTCCGCTGATGGATACGTTCAAAGGCGTGCATTATACGTGCCTGCCCGTGCCGAGGGCTACCAGTGGCGGATTCACCCTGCCAATCGGTGTGATAGGGCGGCACAATGGGGTCACTTCAAGCGGCGGAGAGATATGTGGTGGATGTTGATCTGGTGGTGATCGGCGCCGGCGTGGTGGGTCTGGCCATTGCCCAGCGTATGGCGCGTGAGGGGCGCAGCGTGCTGGTGCTGGAGCAGGAAGACGCGCCCGGCTTGCACTGCTCCAGCCGCAACAGTGAAGTGATCCACGCGGGTATCTACTACGCGCCGGGCTCGCTGAAGGCGCAGCTGTGCCGGCAGGGCCGTGATTTGCTGTACGCCTGGTGCCGTGATTATGCGGTGCCGCACCAGCAGCTCGGCAAGCTGCTGGTGGCGGTAAATGAGGATGAGATACCCGCCTTGCAGCGGCTGCAGGCCAATGCCGCTGCCAACGGCGTGGCGCTGAACTGGCTGAGCGCTGCCGAGGTTCAGGCGCGCGAGCCGCAGGTGCGCGCGGTGGCTGGTTTGCTGTCGCCACTGACCGGGATTGTCGACAGCCATGCTCTGTTGCAGTCATTTGAGGCGGCGCTGCAGGCTGCGGAGGGTGAGCTGCTGTGTCACACACGGGTTGAGCGCATTAGCGCACTGGACGGTGGGCTTGAACTGACTGGGCGCAGTAATGCCGAGGCCTTCAGCCTGCGCGCGCGGCAGGTGGTCAATGCCGGCGGGTTGTTTGCCCAACAGCTGCAGGCGGCCGCTGGCGCGCAGCAGGTTCCGCCCTTGCACCTGTGTCAGGGGCGCTATTGCAGCTACAGCGGGCGCTCGCCGTTTTCTCATCTGGTGTATCCGATGCCCGAGGCTAACGCCACCGGCCTCGGCGTTCACGCGACCCTGGATTTAGGCGGGCAGCTGCGTTTTGGGCCAGATGTGCGTTACCTCGACGCACTGGATTATCAGGTGGACGAGGCGCTGCGAGAGACCTTTGCCGCCGCTATCGCCCGCTATTGGCCAGAGGTTGATGCAGCCAGGCTGCAACCAGCCTATGCCGGCGTGCGCCCCAAGCTGTCTGGTCCGGGGGAACCGGCTCGGGATTTCGTCATCCAAGACCAGAGCGAGCACGGGGTGCCGGGGTTGATCGCCTTGCTGGGAATCGAGTCGCCGGGCCTGACATCCAGTCTGGCGCTAGCAGAGCTGGTCGCCCAGCGACTGGATGCGGTGTAGGCTCCCTTCTCTCACTGTGCCAAGATTTTTGCCCCGGGCCGGCCGGGTAGACCAAGGAGTGACTATGAAATCCGTCGTCAAGGTGCTGGGGTTGGTAGTAGGTGCGATTGCCCTGCTGGTGATTGCAGCCCTGTTCTTCCTCACCCGTCTGTTCGACCCCAATGACTATAAGGACGACATTCGCGAAGCTGCCCGTGAGCAGGCCAATATCGAACTGGCGCTGGACGGCGACATCGGTTGGTCCTTGTTTCCCTGGCTGGGTATGGAGTTGAAGGACGTGGGCGTGGCGCCGGTCGACAACCCGGCACAGCCGCTGGCCAAGGTCGGCACCCTGGGTCTGGGCGTCAAGGTGCTGCCGTTGCTGCGCCGTCAGGTGCGCATGAGCGATGTGATTCTGGACGACGTGCAGCTGCAACTGGTGCGCAACGATCAGGGAGTGGGTAACTGGGAAACAGTCGGCCCGCAGGATAGCGCCGCGGCAGAGCAGGGCAGCGATGCCAGTGCCGAGGCGCAAACGCAGGATGACGGCGCTAACGAGCCGTTGCAGATCACGGTCGAGAGCGTGCAGGTTACCAACGCCAGCGTGCACTACGAGGACCGTCAGACCGGTCAGATTCTGTCGCTGGATGAAGCCAACCTGACCACCGGCGCGCTGATTCCTGGCGAACCCTTTGATGTGTCCTTCCTGGGTTTGCTGACGCTGGATCAGCCGGCCATGCGCGTGCGCATGGATCTGAAGACCGTGGCCACGCTGCAGCCGGGTGAGCAGCGCTATCTGCTCAGCGGGGTTGATCTCAAGGTCGATGCCAGTGGCGAGCCCTTTGCTGGTCGCGCGGTCAACCTGCAGCTGCAGGGCGACGGTTTGGTCGATCTGGCCGAGCAGGTGGCCGAGCTGACCCAACTGCGTCTGTCGCTGGCTGACATGCGTGCTACCGGTCAGCTCAAGATGAGCGACCTGGATAGCGAGCCGCAGTTGGCTGGTCGCTTGGATGTGGCCGCCTTTGACGCACGTGACCTGTTGCGTGATCTGGGCCAGCCCTTGCCCGACATGGCTGATCCGGGCGCGCTCTCGAGTGTGGCCCTGTCGGCCAACCTTAAAGGTAGTACGAGCAGTCTGATGCTTAACGACCTGCAGCTGGCGCTGGACGGCTTTGCTCTGCAGGGCTCGCTGGGCGTGGCTGATTTTGAGCGCCAGGCGCTACGTTTCGATCTGGCCGGCGACAACCTTAACCTGGACAACTACCTGCCGCCGCGCGAAGAGGGTGAGGGCGGCAGTAGCAGTGCCGGGTCAGGTGGTAGTCGCTCGCAAGCGGCGCCTGAGCCCTGGAGCGACGAGGATGTGCTGCCGCTGGAGGCCCTGGCGCGACTGGATGTGGATGGCAAGCTGACGCTTGAGCAGGTCACCCTGACCGGGCAAACCATCAAACCGTTCACCATGGCGGCCAAGGCCCGTGATGGCGTGGTCAGGTTGACGCAGCTTGATGGCGGTATCTTTGGTGGCAGCTTCACTGCCAGTGGCAGTATTGATACCCGCAAAACGCCTGTTGGCAGTGCCCTCAAGGCTCAGCTCAAGGGTATCGACTCGGCTGCAGCGCAGCAGGCTTACGAGGTGCCGCAGCAGGTCAGCGGCCTGCTCGACATGAGCCTGGACGTGACCACCGGTGGCAACAGCCTGCGCCGTTGGATGAACACGCTGAACGGCAGCGCTTCGTTCAAGGTGGAGGACGGCGCTTTGCTGGGCGTGAATCTGGAGCAGCAGGTGTGCCGAGCCATTGCCTTGGCCAACCGCAAGTCGTTGAGTGCCGAGCACGGCAGTGAGAACACCGCATTCGAACAGCTCGATGGCAGCTTCACCATTCGCAATGGGGTGGTTGGCAACAGTGACCTGGTCGTTGATCTGCCTGGCTTGGCAGGCAAGGGCAAGGGCCAGATCAACTTGCCCGAGCAGCGTCTGGATTACCGTCTGGGCCTGTTGCTCGAAGGCGACCGCAGTGAAATGCCGGACGAAGCCTGTCAGGTAAATGAGCGCTATGCCGATATCGAGTGGCCCATCCGCTGCCAGGGTTACCTGCACAATGCGGGTAGCAGCTGCGGCGTGGATACCGAGGGAGTAGGGCAGATTGCCGCCAAGCTGGTAGGTAATGAAGTGCAGCGCAAACTGGAAGAGCGCATTGACGATTCGCTTGGCGACAAGGCACCGGAGCTGCGTGACGCCATCAAGGGGCTGTTCTCACGGTGACACCCGAGGTTTTCGCCCAGCGCGTGCTGGATTGGTATGACGGCCATGGCCGCAAGGATCTGCCGTGGCAGCAGGACATGACGCCCTACCGGGTGTGGGTGTCGGAAATCATGTTGCAGCAGACCCAGGTCGCCACGGTAATTCCGTATTACCAGCGCTTTATGGCCGAGCTGCCAACCGTTGAGGCGTTGGCGGCCGCCGAGGAAGATCAGGTGCTGCACCTGTGGACCGGGCTGGGTTACTACAGTCGGGCGCGCAACCTGCACAAGGCGGCGCGGCAGGTAGTCGAGACCTATGGCGGCGAGTTTCCGCGCAGCGTTGACGGCTTGGCGGATCTGCCGGGTATCGGACGCTCCACCGCCGGGGCGGTCGCGTCGCTGAGCATGGGCATTCGCGCGCCGATTCTTGATGGCAACGTTAAACGAGTACTGGCGCGCTTCGCTGCGGTTGACGGTTGGCCCGGTGAAAAGGCGGTGCATGATCGTTTGTGGCGCATGGCCGAGCGTTTAACGCCCCAAAACAGGGTGGCGCACTACACCCAGGCCATGATGGATCTGGGGGCCACCCTCTGCACGCGCAGTAAACCGTCCTGTCTGCTGTGCCCGCTGGGTGACGGCTGCGAAGCGCGGGTATTGGGTGAGCCAACCCGCTACCCAGGCTCAAAACCTCGCAAGACACTACCGGTGCGCAGCTGCGTTATGCCCCTGCTGGTCAATGGCGACGGCAGCGTGTGGCTGCAGCGTCGGCCCTCCAGCGGGCTCTGGGGCGGGCTCTGGTGTCCGCCGCAACTGGATGACGAAGAGCAGCTCGCGCCGCTGCTCGACGGCTTGCAACTGGCGGTGCACCAGCGGCGCGACATGGCGCCCCTGCGCCACACCTTCAGCCACTTCCATCTGGATATCCAGCCGCTGCTGCTGGAGGTGTCCGGCCCCGCTGGCGTGGCTGAAAGCGGGCAGGTCTGGTATAACCTGCGGCAACCCGAACCACTGGGTCTGGCAGCGCCAGTGAAAAAGCTGCTGGGCCGGATCGAGCCGCTGTTGCAGGTGGCCCTGGAGGAGTAAGCCCATGACGCGCATGGTGATGTGCCGCAAATATAAGCAGGAACTACCGGGGCTGGATCGCCCGCCGTATCCGGGCCCCAAGGGGC
>CERX01074544.1_pt1 | contig 22324 bp, 23 predicted proteins | sample 350251 | NCBI WGS metagenome assembly CERX01 (sample SAMEA2621044, study PRJEB7988) | marine metagenome | biome: marine biome (ENVO:00000447); feature: deep chlorophyll maximum layer (ENVO:xxxxxxxx); material: "saline water (ENVO:00002010), including plankton (ENVO:xxxxxxxx)" | depth 50 m
AATTAATAATTTTATTTTTTTATCTTTCAGTAATCCAAAAAGTTGTTCTCCTAATATTTTTTCAATATGATTTTTTATTCTCTCTTTAGACCTTAATGGTATTTCATGGTCACCTATATCTGGATTATTCCAAAGAACTTCATCTCCTGTTGGATTATCTTCTGCCCACAAATCGTGCACTATGTGTTCGTTATTTTGAAGTTCAGTAACCCAATATCCTTCTTCATCTGGATTATTATAATAAGGAATCCAAGTTTTTTCTTCCATAACAACCGCATTAATCCATCCAATATCAATTAGTGCCACATTGTTCTCATAATCACCACTCTTTAATTTTTTTACTTTTGAAGAATGTAAATCACAATAATTTAACTTATCCAAAATTGGTGGTTTAAATCCATATATGTAATGTGTGTTGTGAAAACCCTCAAAGGTTTCACTTTTACCCAATGTTCCATGCCACACATTAATTTTACTATCAGACATTCGATATCTCCTTTAGTACATTTAGTAACAATTCTTCTCTATCAAATTTCAATAACAATTCATGGTTGTGTTTTATTTTAGGTAAGGTATTTACAAATTTTTGGTGTATCTCATCAATATTCATTTTAGATAATTTTTCAATTTCATCAAAAATAATATTAAATCTTTTTAATGTATTTTTTTCATCATCGTAACTCTCATCAAACATTTCAGGAAAAGTTTCAAATCCAATTGACCTTAGATACTTTAAAACTCCATCATTTGCAAACAAAATAAATGGGTGTGGTGATGCTAAACCCTTTAATGTTTTTTCACAGATATGTACCAATTCATCATTATCCCAATCAGAATGTTGATTGTTTATTGAGGTTTCACTTATTATAGAAAAGTATGTATCCAAGTGGTGTTCAATGGTTATAAATCTATCACTTCTAATACGATTTATGTTTGATTCCATCTCTTGAGTAAATACATATTTATCTCTGAGTCTTTGTTTAAAAATTTCATCATCACCTTGTAAAAAATCCACATCAATATCAAGGGTGATTGGAAATTTTGAATAATAATCATCTAACAAATTTACAACTGACCTATCATAATCACTAATATCTTCTCCACTATAATCATTAGTATTTCTGTAAGAAAGAAATTGAATCATTTCCGATTTCAATTCATCTTTAGGCACCTCAGACCTGTTTAAGAGTGAAATCAATCCATACTCATCTAAGTTCTTTTTATACAATGATAAAGCACTATACAATCTGTGTCCATGTAAATTTGCGTTATAGGATAAATATCTCTTTGGTTTTTTATATTGAGAAAGGTAATCAATATTTAATTCACTCAATGGATAATACTTACCCATTTCAAATACTGGTTTCACATCTCGAATAAAACAATATAAAAAATAATCCCAGCTGATAATCTTGGGATGTTTAAAATTTTCAGTATTGTAAATCAAACAACAAACATTTTTTAATCCTACATACTCTAACAAAAAGATTAAAGTTTCGGCAAATTGTTTCGATATCAATTCGGTATGAGAATCTATTATCAAGGTAAACTTACCACTTTCCATTGAATTAAATAAGTTCTTCCCAATTATATCAGAGAAATATTTTCTCAATTCCAATTTAGTTTTTAATTGTCTATTTCCGAAACTTGGTAGAGTTACTGCATTTTTTCTATGAATATTAGCAAAGAAGTAGTCCTCTACTATGTGAAAGTTCTGTTCCCTATAATAAGTTACCCTCGACTCATCCCACTTCAATTCGCTACTAAGTAGTCCTGGTGGAATAAATACAAAATTAGTTTTGTAATCACCATCTACCTTATCGAAATCTATACCATCCCAATTTTTAACTAAAACTTTATCAGTAAATGGCTCAACTGAAGCTTCATAGAAATTTGATTCGGTATCACTTACTTTGGTAGGTAGTCCAAAGTTACCTTTCCAAATAGTAAAATCATTTAATTTCATTTATCCCTCAAGTATATTTTTAAATTCATTCTCTAATTCCTTATATTGATTTGGAATAAAAGTATTGTAGAAGTGTGAATAGTTAAATTCTAATGTGTCTATTATTGAACAATACCAATCGTGTAAATCTTCTAAGGGCATTTCACATAATTTTTTAATCTGTTCTTCAATCATCAAAAATCTCTGTTGATTATCCAAACACACATCATATGACTCGTCAATAAATGGATGAAAAGTTTTAAATCCATAACTTCGGATTTTCTTTAAAGTAAACGGACTTGCAACTATTATAAAAGGATGATAATTCATAATCGGTTTCCAAGTTTTTTCTGAAATAAAAAGTTCCATATCATCTTGTGGTGCCTCACGAAAAATGGATTCCGTTACAATACTAAAATATGTATCAAAATAATGATTAAATGTTGTATGTGTAACCGACCAACAGACAGACATATCTTGTTTATCCAATAGTAATGGTAATTTATTATTTAACTTAACAGAATATTTTTCATAATCGTCAAGTATATCACCATCATGTATTACATCTTGAAAGTGATTCCGTTTTAACCAATCATCAGGATTATGAACAACATCATAACCTGTCATCCCCATCTGTGGATATGATACAAGTCCTTTACTTAAAAGATTATTTTTAAACAACGATAAAACTAAAGCAGTTCTATGTGATTTGGGTATTCTATTGTATGATAAAAAATATTTTGACCTCTTATCAAATTTTAATATATTTTTTTTATTTTTAGTAGCCCTTGTATTCTTGCCATGATAAAGTTGAAATTTATTATCCACCACATTTAATTCATGATATGTTAGTGCACAATAATTTATTGAAAACACATTTAGGTCTTTTGATATTTCCTTCATATGTTTTTTTAAATTTAGATTTGAATCACAATAACTAACATTATCAATAGGAATATTATACTTGTCCATCTCATCCAAAATAATTGGATATAATGATAAAGCACTTCTACCTGATGTTTTGGAAGTACCTTCAAATGGATAATATAAAAGAAGTTTAGCCCGTTTAGACTTTATATCTTGTAATGCCTCATCTGATATTTCAGAAAGAAATGATTTTTTAACCCCATCTCTTAGTATTGTATTGTTAGGATTATTTAATTCCCAAGGCTTATCAATTCCAAACCCTTCAGAAAAAAAACGAAATCCAACTGGATAAATATAATTAGGAATATTATTTTCGTGTATATCTTTTATTGTCATACTAACGGCACCAACTCCACGAAATGTTTCTTGAATTACTCCACCCGTATCACAAGGTCCCCAATCACCACATTTAAAATTGATACAATTATCTACAAAATAATTTTCATCTTCGCTATAATTTTCATATCCAAATACAATTTTATCCATTTAAATACCACTTTACCGTTTCTTCTATACCTTCTGTAAATGAATACTTTGGTTGAAAACCAAGTTCTTTTGATATCCTATCTGTGCTTACTTTTCTAAAAGGTATCGTTGTTGGTTTAGAATCATCCCATTCAACTTTAGGTGTTTTGCCCGTAACCTCTAATATCGTATTTAAAATATCACCAATCGTAATGGTCGAACCATATCCAAGATTGTATGGTCTCATAGATTCACCTTTTTCTAATACTAACAAAGCACCATTAACAACATCTTTAACATAGAGAAAATCTCTAACAACATCAGGACTTCCCCAAGCTATAAATGGATTTTCATCACTTAATACTCTTTTGATAAGTGCTGGAACTACATGACAAGTTTTTAAATCAAAATTATCATAAGGACCAAACATAGCAGTTCCTCTTGCTATTCCTATTTTCATATCGGTCAAATGAGAACAATGTTCCATCACCTTTTCACGATATCTTCTCATCCACCCATATCCATAATATGCTATGTAAGGTTCATCATCCCAATACTCATCTTCTGTTATTGGATATCTTCTATCAGGATAACCAGTAGAACTATTTACATCTACGAATCCTTTTACATTTGATTTATAAGAAGCCTCTAATACATTAGTTATTACTGCTATCTGATTTAATGCTACTTGAAAATCACTACTAACATTTGATGGATGACAAATTTTTCCTGCACTATGAACAACATAATCCGCTCCATCTACAAGTTTCATACAATCATTAATGTTCTCTAAATCGAGATTTTCAAATACCTCTATCCTATCATCTTGTATCTGTAATGGTCTTTCATGTGTATGTGTTACTACATTAGCACCTCTTAATAGTAGTTCCTCTAAATAATGAGTTCCAACAAAACCACTTCCACCAGTTACAACTACTCTTTTACCCTTATACATAATTACTCCTACAATGTTCTAATAAAAAATCTATACTTTCATCAAGACTATAACTTGGTTTCCATCCTGTTATTTCTTTAAACTTATCTACCGATGGAATCTGTAATGTAACATCTATTGGTCGTAACAATGATTCATCAACCGAAGATTCAATCTCAATGGTAGCATGTTTTTTTAATTTTTCTAAAATTTCTCCAACACTTACGGCTTCTTCTCCACCAATGTTATATACCTCACCGACTTTACAATACTTCATTGATTCCCAATAAGATTTTGCAACATCACGAACATCAATTAAAGTTCTAACTGAATCTAAATTTCCGTGTTTAATTATTCCACTACCTTCCTTTTCAATTTTTGCTATTTGTATCGCAAATGAAGTAGAAAAAATATCTTTCCTTCTCGGATTTATATACCCAAAAGTTCGTGTTCTTATTACATTTAAATCCCAACTTTTATAGTATGCATACCCTAAATAATCTTGAGTTAATTTAGAAACAGCGTATGGATTTACAGGAGCTATAGGACATTCTTCCGTAATCGGTACATTTTCTTCTGAAACTTTTCCATATAATTCAGAAGTGCTACATATCATTATATGTGGATTAGTTTTTGTAAATCTTATTGCCTCTAATAAGTTAGCAGTTCCCATAACATTACCACCAACCATTAACAATGGATTTATAAAACCTTCTCTTTGTTTAGCATGAGATGCCAAATGAAATATACAATCAGGTTTTACTTCTTGTAATACCCTTAATATAGAACTAAAATCTTGTAAATCACATTCATGTATATCAACATCATCTATACAATCTTGTAAATTTTTTAAAGATGGTTCTGTATGCCATCTAACTATACCCGATACCTTAACTTCAGGATGATTTTCCACGATGTATTCTGCAAGATAACTTCCTGCACTTCCACCGATTCCTGTTATCAAAACATTTTTAAATTCCATTACATACTCCTGATATAAATTCAATATCGTCTATTTCTAATTCTGGATAGTTAGGTAAAAAGAATCCTCGTGAATGTATTTTATCTGCAACTTTACCATGAAATTCACCAAATCTATTTACCCAAAATGGATGTAATCCAAGATTACCAGCACTAAATATACGAGTTTCTATACCATTTTCTACTAACCTACTAACAACTTCTTGTCTATGTTTTTTATTTTTAGCAAGTGCTCCAAACGAGATACTACACGGATTATCATCTCCCCAATCTTGAAATTCAAAATGTCCATCTAATTGTTTTGCATATTCAATATGATTTTCTGTCCTCATTTCTGATATCCAATCTGCCTTTTTAACTTGCATCAAACCTAAGTAAGCCTGTAAATCTGTTGAACGAAGATTAAAACCAGGAACTAAAAAAGTAAATGGTTCGTGAAATGTATCAACACTATTTTCATTCATTTTCTGTTTGTATAAATCCTTCGGTAAATCTTTACCCCAACCATGACTTCTTAACATAAGTAACATATGATATATATCTTCATCATCAGTATTTATCATTCCACCCTCGATTGTTGAAAATTGATGTCCAAAATAAAATGAAAAAGTTGACATTATTCCGACTTGTCCAGCCTTAGTTCCATCTTCATAACTTGAACCAAGTGATGCACAAGCATCTTCTATCAACGGAACATTGTATTTTTCGGACAACCTCAATAATTCTTCCTTGTAATGTGGAACACCTAATACTTGAACAAATATTATTGCAGAAATTTCTTCAGTTTTTAAAAGAAATTCTGTTTGTTCTAAATCAATACCAAATGTTTTCTTATCAGCATCAACCATGACGGGTTCTATTCCAAATTGTATCAATGGTGAAATCGTAGTAACCCAACCAACTGATGGAACGATTACCTTACCATCCAACTTACCGAGTTCCTTTAATGCATAAACCATTAAAAGATTGGCAGAAGAACCTGAATTTACAAATACAGAATATTTTGTTCCTATGTATTTTGCCCATTCTTTTTCAAACTCAACCGTAAGTTCTCCTTTGGTTAATCGTGGATAATCTTTTAACCATTCGATTAGATTTTGTATTTCCACTTCTGTTATTGTTTCTTTTGCTAACGGATATTTTATTGGTATATCCGTGTGTTGAAAATTACCCATTTATTGACTCCAAGTACCATTCAATAGTTTTTAAAATACCATCTTTAAAATTAGTAGTAGGTTTAAAACCTTTACTTTCTGCCCTTTTCATACTCATTAACCTTTTTGAATCACCCATTGGTTTTGTTTTATCCCACACAATTTCCTTGTCAAAATAATCAGAAACTATTTCTGCTATTTCTCTTATAGTTACACCATTTCCACTTCCGAGATTTACTGGTTCTGTAACTTTATTCTCCACCATGTGTAACATACCTTGTGCCACATCTTCCGAATAAATTAAATCTCTGATTGGTGAACCATCTCCCCAAACTTCTAATACATCATTCTCGTGTGCCTTTTTAATCAATGATGGAACGACCATAGACCATTCACCAAAATTATCATAAGGTCCATATACATTTGCAGGTCTTACGATAGAACATTTGTTCCATCTATTTTCTTCCATATACGCTTCTACATTCATCTCACCGATTCTTTTTGCCCACCCAGCAAACCAATCGTTTTCACTTGGAAATGTTTTCCAAACATCATCCTCTTTAAATACTTCGGCTGGGTGATACACACCAACTGAACTTGTATAAAGAAACCACTCTACATCAGCATTAAATGCGGCCTCAACCATGTTGGCATTAAATTGAATCATAGGAACACTAAATGATGCTGGTGATTCCATACACCTTACAGGTGAACCTTTTATTCCTGCTAAATGGAACACTATGTCTTGTCCTTCACAAACCCTTTTACAAACATCCCTATTTCTTAAATCATCAGGTAAGTCTGTTTCGGTTACATTTGCACCTCTTTCTTTTAATAATTTTACCAACTGATGACCTATCATTCCGTTGGCTCCTGTTACTAATACCTTCTTATCTTTCATAAAATACTGCCCCACTTATACTTGTTTCACACGTTTGGTCTTGATTTAAAAAAGAAAAACTTTTATGAAAAAAATCTTCCATTCTATAATTACCATAATTTTGTTTTAATAAATGAAATGGAATTTCAATACCCTCATAAAATTGATTGTAGTTTTGAGGATTTAAAGAGTCCTTAGTCCAACTATCTATTCCGATACAATCCGAATAAACAACCACCACAATACCAAGTTTATTATTTTTAAATGCACCCTCAAGAACTCTTTTGATTCCACTTGTTAAGTTTTTTACCAAATTTTTTGGTTGTTGTTCTTCATCATTTTCACCAAACCATTGACCATCAAAGAAAATTAAATTAACAGATTCGGTTGGGTTTTTGGGTGAGAATACATTATCCATAACGATAGAGGTATTATCAGTTTCTCCATATTGATAATTTACATAATGATTATCATAACTAATTAATTTTTCATAATTTAAAAAGTTGTGTCGTTCAAATTCTGCATCTACATTTCCTGTAACTATTATATTTTGTAATGATTTACCACCTAAATGATTCTCAACAAATGGTTGGTAAATTTCCTTGTAAGAATCGGATCTATTTTTCATTATAATAATCACCCCATTCAATTATTAAAGAAGAACCATCTTTGCTGTATGCATCTTTGAATGCTGGTAATATTTCTTCAGGTTCATTTAACAAAATAACATTAACCTCATTTAAAATATCCTTCATCACTTGTGTGTAATCTTGAGTATGTTGAACTCCACCATCAAGTGGACTTTTAGCACCAATGGAAGTTCTCATTATTACTTTAGGTTTAAAATTATCCTCTGTCATTTCTTGAATTTTATCCAAATGATTTACTAATGAATCCATACATCTAAGTAAAAAATCAAATCTTGGAAAACAACTGATTGGAACTAATCCCTCTAATGCCATTCCTGTTCCCATTCCCATTTGTATTTCTTCAAACACAGGAAGTTCAAGTTTCTTATCTTCCGATACCGTACTTAGTGTATTGTAAATCGCATTACCACTATAACTTACTGATTGTCCGAGGAAGATAGTATCATCTTTTTCACCCAACCACTCCATACTTTTTATTAATTCGTCTTTATACTTCATTAGAATAACACCCAATTTCCTGTACCGTGATGTGGATAATCACGTTCATATTTATAATAAATTACATCATCTGGTATATCTCTACTACCACCCCAAGCCTTATCCGTTGGTGTATTTGTGCTCAATCCGTTATCCTCAACCACGAATTGTAATGGTAAATCATGATTACGAACATACTTATGTGCCTCGTAAAATATACCACTTTCAAAAGTCATATCTCCAACAAAACACCAAGTTTTATTTTTACTACCATTTATTTTTTGTGCTTTCGCAGTTCCTACGGCTATCGGTATGATTCCACCAACTATTGATGATGAGTAAAACTTAGGTTTGGTTGAATACACACTCATACTTTTACCACGAACAATTTGATTCATAAGTGTATCTCTTGGAATACCATGTAGTAATGCATGATAATGATTTCTCCAACTACTAAATACCCAATCGTCCTTATCAACATCTTCAAATATTTTTATAAGTTCATTTTCATTACCACCACTTAAATGAACAGGTGATGTAATTTTACCTGATTCATAAATTTCTTTTACTTCTGTTTCAAAGTCTATCAGAAATGATTTATCATCTGCTCTCTGTATACTTTCTTGTCCTCTAATCATCTATCCCTCCCATATATTATTGGATTATTGTGGGGCCATTCAAATCCCCACATCTCATCATTCCACTTGATTACAAATTGGTCATCGATATCAACATAATCTCCATCATATGCCATTTTATAATGAAATGTACAATCATCACTTAATACAAAATGACCATTACCACAACCAGGTGGAACTAAAACTTGTTGTCTATTTTCTGCAGATATTATAAATGAATCCCAATCCTTATAAGTTGGTGAATCTTCACGATTATCTGCCACAATTAAATAAAATTTTCCTTGAACACAACTTATTAATTTCCAAGTTTTAAAATCTCCGTGTAAACCTCTTAATGTATTTTTTCTTGAGTGTGAAACTTTATCCATTTGCCAGTTTAATTTTGGATATGATTCATCCCAAATCGTGTAAATATCTCCACGAAAATCTTCCCACGCATCTGATTTAAATTGTTGTAAATCTTTAATCATAACTTAATAGTCCATGTTTATTAATATATTCAAATAATATGTTTGAATATTCCTCGTGATCTTTTTCTGTTGGATATCCAAGTTGATTATCGTAAAATTTTTTACCAAAAAATCTCTCTTGTAATAAAAGTGAACAAGATTTAATTTCTTCCATATACTGATTACCAAATCCAACGAAGAAAAGGTATGGTATTTTATTTTGAATAAATGTATTTTGTAACCCAATTATATTTCTAAAAAAATGACCATATTGAAATTCATCTGAATAGTGATTAGCTAACCACTCCTTACGATAATATTTTTCGTCATCTGATGAATCAAAGCTAACTGTTTTATATTTTTGATTTTGATTGTGATAATACCATTCAATTCTTGATAAATCTGTTAATTGAATCACAACCATACTATCTTTAACAATATCAGAACTTATTAACCAATTATATGTTCTTCTGAATATCCCATCATTTGAAGAACCACTTTCTGAGAGTCCCTGCACTTTTTCAACACCAAGATTTTTTCCTAATAAATCATCCCATCCTTTTTCTTTTACAGCCTGTGCAGTTAAACTACAACCATTTGAAACTAAGTATTTCATATTAATTTATTACTCTTTATAAAATCAAATAATTCTTTAGCGATTCTTTTATGTCCATTCCTATTCGGATGATGTCCTTCTGACCATAAATTTTTATTTCTCTTTTTGTTCAATGAAAATTTAAAATGAGTATTATTTTTATCCGATTCATCATGTGGTTCTTCATCCCACCAAGTTGCAACTTCTACATTTTCCATAACTGAAAACATATTATCATATTTTTCATCAATATTAAAAAAATGTTTTTTATCAATAAGTGATTTTAAATTTGGTAATATACTTTCTATATTTTTTCCATCTTCATCACCTGTTTGATTCTCATCAAAATTACTTTTAGGTATGTTTGTAAATGCACTAAACATAACATAATCTATATCATTTAATTTACATAAATTTTGAATTGTTAAAACATTATTAAAATAACTAAATGACTCCATGTAGTCACTATATAAATAGGTAAAATAAGTTTCATTAATCGATTTAATTGTGCTAATTGGAAGGCCTGTTCTCTCATTTATATCCCTAATCCAACCACTACTTCCGTCATCATTTATAACATACATTCGATAAAAACCACTCTTGTTAGGAACATCTAACCAAATATCTCTCCTACCATATTCAGTTAATCCAAAAACTAATAAAAAATCACTATCATCATTTTGGTGCTTCGATAACCAATTTAAAAAGCATCTGACAATTCTTTCGTTTGAAGCTCCTGATATTCCATTGTTTTGAAACGAATTATAATTTAAAAGTTTTTTTAATTCATTTCCATATGACCAAGTATCACGAACTGATGCATCATAAACATATTCACCTGTTTCGTCTCTATCTAATTCATCACCTGCTGTCCAAGAACACCCAAAGGTAACAACCTTTTTTTCTTTTAATTCTCTTTCCATAACTTTACCGAAATATCTTTTCTGTTTTTCCAAGTCTCAGGAATCGACATACCACTTTTAAGACAAAATCCTGTAATGGTGCGTCTATCTTCCTTTGACCACTTATTAGTTGGTGTAACCCAATGTGGATTTTTAAGTGAGTGATTAATTATAACCAATCTGTTTGGATGTGGAAGTATTGTTTTTACATCATCCTTTAAAATCTGTAATTGACCACCCCAATCGTATTTCCAATTATGTTTAGTTAGATACAATATATAACCAATCGAACCCATATAATCATCGTAATGAACTCTTGAAAAATCCTTTCCATTTCTTTTATATTTAGTTGCCTGATGTCTAACCATTTGGTTTTTTTCTTTGGACAACTTTTCAAGTAATGGTTTAATATACATATCATAAATTGAAATTGTTACAGAATTATTTGCAACTTCAAAACTTGACCAAAAGTTTGCTATATAATTTTCATCAATTGATGGAAAATGTTTATTGTTGGTTTTCCACAAGTTATATCTGTTTTCTTTAATCTGTTTTATTTCTTCAAATTTACCATTGTCAAATATTTCAACTAACTCATCGTATTTATCCGTTGGTAAAAAGTCATCCACAATAACAAATCCATCTTTATTGTATTTATTCTTCATTTAAAAAATCTTGGATTTGTTTGGTGTTGTATAATTCCTTAGACCATAACTCATTTCCCCTTTGACTTGGATGACTATCTTGAAGAAACATAGAATCTTTACTATCTTGTTGTGTTAAAAATTTCAATTGAGAATTACCCCACATTTTATTTTTATAAAAAATATTCTTTGGTAATAAACTAAATAATTCCGAAAGTATATGATTATCTCGTATGGTTTCTTCCAACTCATACATTTCAATTAATTCATGATTATGAACTGCCTTAATTAAATCAACGGTTTCGTTAAATGAATTATAAAACATATGTTTGATATTGCACGATTTTAAAAAGAAATGTAAATACAAACATTGATTTAAATATTTTTCCATTAAGTATGGTAAATTAGAAATAGCATTTATATAAGATTCAATATGTGGATTCATACTTCCGTTTGAATCATCATTTAATGAATTAATACCCCAAGTTTGATAAATTCCATCGTCATTCATATTAAACATATGGTCTCTGTAAAATGTTGTCCAACTCACTATGACAAAATAATCATTGGGATTGAATTTATCCTCTGTGAATTTATCCTCATCATTTCCACTCCAACCATATTTAAAAAACCCCTCGTGATTATCTATACTTCCGTTAAATACACAAATTACTTTTAAAACCTTATCAACAATACCAGCATTAGATAATCCACCTCGACCAAAATTTAACGCTCCTCTTTCTATATTGTCTAAATGAGGTTCATCTACACTCCAATCATCTCGTGTGGTATCGAGTAATCTGTCTAAGTATCCAGTCCAACTATGTTTAAGTCTGTAACTATCCTTATACCTACCAACACTTGTATATGAAGTTTCTTCAGATGCAGATATTTGTTTTTTTGTTTCATTATATAATATGTTTGTATCAGGATCATCAAGTCCGCCACCTTCAACCCACGAATCACCAAATGTTAATATTCGTTTCAATTTATGTATTCCTAAATCTACTATAATCGTTGTTGATTATGATTCTATAAGCCTTTATTAGTTCTCGTATCCCATCATCAAGTGAATATTTTGGTGACCATCCTGTTGCCTCTATTTTATCGTTAGAAACAATGTAATTCCTTTTATCGGGATCACTGTAAAAATCTGAAAAATTAATATCAAAGTGTGGTATAAACTTTTTAATCTTATAAACCAACTCCTCTTTGTTTAAATTAGAATCCGACAATCCAACATTAAACATTTCACCATTGTATTTTTCGTAATTCTCTAACATAAAAACAAACGCAGAAATTACATCTTGTATATGTATGTAATTTCTCTTAAAGTCCTTTTCAAATACCGTAATATATGTGTCGGTAATGGCCTTATACACGAATTCATTAACCAATAAATCTAATCTCATTCTCGGTGATGTTCCAAATACGGTGGCCAATCTTAATGTTATTCCATTTCCATTATCCACTATAATTGATTCGGCATCTACCTTTGTCTGTCCATAATGACTTACAGGATTTAATGGTGATTCTTCTGTACAATGAATTCCATCCTCACCGACTCCATATCCACTATTTGAATTAGGGTAGATTATTTTTTGGTCGTCTCTTAAATTTTCTACAATAAATTTTATCTGTTCGTAATTTACTTCTGTTGCTAACTTTTTATCCTTATCGCATGCAGGAAACCCCACTATTGCCGCTAAAGGAAAAATAACATCTGAGTTTTTAATGTAACTTAACAGATTTTTTCTATCCCTAACATCACCCATGACAAATTCAAAATTTGGATAATGACACACATCAACCAAAGATAACTGCTTATACATTAAGTTATCATAAACCGTAACATTATATCCCAAGTCGAGTAATTCTCTCGATAGGATAGAACCTAAATATCCAGCACCACCTGTAATTAAAACTTTTTTCATTTTTTAACCTCACTTAAAATTATTGATTTGTCTGTAGCAGTTTCATAAAAATAAAAACCATTCCATGTATCAAATCTTGCCTGTATTCCTTCATTAGAAACACATTCAGAATAATCTATAAATGGTAATCTTTTATCTTCTTTACCTCCTGTAGCTATTTTTGACTTATAACTAAAACTTTTTATATATTCTATCAACTTTTTACATTTTTCCGATTCATTCTCGTGATTAAACCACCGACTCCTTAAAGAAATCCTCATAGCAATTCCATTTCCTCTTTTTGGAGGATCGTGAAAAAATCCTATTGGTGAAAAATAAGAAAACTTATCCCCTACTTGTGTTGTATAACCAAGTCGTTCAGTTTCATCTTTTTTAAGTATACACAATGTTCTACCTTCATTAAATTTTAACCAAATAAAATTATCTTCATCAACATGGGCACCAACTGATGGTTTTGGTATTTCATTATTTTGTCCACCAGCATCCCAAAATACTTGAACTTCGTGTATTGCAAACATCGAACCGAACAACTCAGTCAATACACTTGTTACATATGAAAAGTCATCCCAAGTATCATCATTTAAACTCAATGTAAATCTTTGGTCATTTACATTTTCAAATTTTTCGTCATCAGAATATGTCTTACATATAAGATATTTTTGCCAATCTTCTGTTGTGCTCATTATGTCTAAAATATTATTATGAATATTATCATAATTGTCCTTTAGAATATTAACATCTATTATATCATCAAGCGAAACATAATCACATCTTTGATTTAACCTATTTTTATTTAAGATTTGCATTCCGTAATCCATACCTAAAACACCTTTACTCCATATTTCTTACTAAACTCCACTCCATCATTATAAGAATTTACTATTGGTTGTCCTTTTATGTTTAGACTTGTGTTTAATACCATAGGACATCCTGTTTCTTCATAAAACCTTTTTATTAAATTATAATAACCAAGATTATCTTCTTTACTTACGGTTTGAACTCTTGAAGTATTATCAACATGACATATTGCCGGATATTTATCAGGAAACTTACAAGGTGCCGTAAACTGCATAAACTGAGACTTTCTAACTGGCATATCAAATATTTCGTGTGCGTGTTCTTCCAATACCGATGGTGCAAATGGTCTAAACTTTTGTCTATTTTTAATCTCATTCATTTGGTTTTTAATATTCTTACCTCTTGGATCTGCCAATAAACTTCGATTACCGAGTGCCCGTGGCCCAAATTCTGCCCTTCCGTTTGCCACACCAACTATATTACCTTTAAGTAATTCGTCTAATACTTTCTTTTTTGGATAACGACCTTTAATATCATATCCTGTAAATGGTGATGTCCAATTTATATGTTCACCGAATACATAAGCCGCTGAACCTAATGAACTTCCTGCATCACCAGGATTTGGTAATATCCACAAATTAGGGTAATGGTCACGGGCGATGATTGAGTTAGCAACACAATTTAATGCCACTCCACCCATATAAACACAATTATCCGTTTCAGGAACTAATTGTTTTGTTAGTTCAAATACCTTTACGATTTCTTCCTCACATATTGCTTGGACATTTGCTGCTATATCAAATTTCCATTGTTCACTATCATCATCCTTGTAGTATTTAGGATTCCAATCTAAACAACCTCTATGTAAATTATCCTTTAGGTCAATCAGTTTATCACTTTTGTTAAAGAAATCGTTTCGTATGTTCTGTTTTAATTCTTCATCCACCGTTCCCCAACCAGCCATTCCCATAAGAATGTATTCATCTTCTTGTGGTTTCAATCCTAATCGTTGAGTCATTGCTGAATACCACAATCCAAGTGATTTTGGATACTTTAAACTATATCGTTTTTCAAAATGACTTCCCCAAGCATACCAAATCGTACAAGTCTCAAACTCTCCTATTGCATCTATAACTACGATTGCTGATTCCTCATATGGACTTGTATAATAACCTGCCGCAGCATGAGATTGGTGGTGTTGGACATACTCTATTTCTGAATTACCAACGAAATCTCTCAAGTAATATGATGGTAAATTCTTACGAGATAAAACCTCTCCATATTGACCTGCCTTTAATTGTCTTGCTTTCTTAAGCCAAGGTCTTTCAAAGTAAACCACTTTATCTGGCTTACCACCATGTCTGAATGAATCTGCAAATAGAGCACTATTCAAATCAGAATCGTTTTTAACCCCACTATATCTCTCACTATGACCAGCAAATAATACTTCACCATCTTGTATCATAGCTATAGCAGCGTCATGATTTAATGCATTTATTCCTAATATTTTCATAATACTAAATAGGGTGGCTCTCCTTTATTACCATTACCTTTTTTATCTGACAAGTCTACCCACCATATCGAACTTGCTCCACCAAATCGTAAAGGTCGTTTTAAAATTCTTGATGCCTGTCTTACTCCCCAAAAATATTCAGGATCTACATGAGTTTTTCCAGGAACACTATTTTCATCAGGTATCCAAGTGTCTTTTTTTACTCCAGCAGGATCTACATTATCATAATAAAAATCATGACCACATACTTTACCGTTAGGTGCCATAAAGTAAGACCAATACTGAACTTGTTGTGCAATATCATAACTATGTTCATCGTCAATAAACAATAAATCTATTTTCTGATAATCTTTGGTGCCAGGTTTGTAAGATTCTTGTCTATGAAACCAATCAATTTCATATTCCTCTCTTTTCATACCCGTTTCTTCATAATATGAATCACCGAACATATTTCTACCATTGGGTGATTGACCTTTTATTCTTGTTATATTACTACAATCAGAAGTCCATTTTTGATGTTCTATCATTGGGTCCCAATATCCTTCTCCCATATCTTTAACAGATAATATTTCCTTATCTGTGTGCCATCTTGATTTTGGATTTGTACTCAAATCACCATTTAAATCTTTAAATTCAATATCAAGTCTTGGATTTATCACATTGTATATTTCTTCATTTAATATGGAAAGAGTTCCTTCTCTCCACAAGTCTATACATATAACTCTTACGGATGGATGACAACTCTTTGACAAGGTATATGATGACCTTCCACAAAAACTACCAACTTCTAAAATTAAACCATCTTCTGGCACTTCACTTGCAAAGTATTCAAGAACCGTTAAATCTTCTTCTGTTGCCCAACCTGGTATTTCAAGATTCATCATAATTAAAAACTCTCCAAAATAGGTTCTATAACTTTATCGACAAATTCTTCGTGTGAAAGTTCTGATGGATGACCTGGATCTCCTTCACCATTTCCCCACGCGTGATTTTCACCTATGTTTATCCATTCGGCCAAACCACCATATTCTATTTGGTCATCCTCGTAGAACCACCACTTAGAAAAATCTACCATATCCCATAGATGAGTTGTATTTGGATAAATATCTTTTAATAATTTTGAATCCTTTGATATTTTCTGAGTTATCTCTTTTGGAAATTTTATATTATCGTGATATTGATTATAATTCCAACCCATACACCATATATCATGTCCTGTTAAATTTGCATTTTCGTTAGCATAACCTTTTGGGACTCTAAAACTATACTTGTTAAAAATATTTTGCCACGACATAAGTCTATATCTGATATTTTTACTATTAAGATACCATTGTAATCTCAATATACTTTCAAGTGTTCTAATAAAACTTTCTTCTTCCGTGTAAAAATTTTTAAAATAGTTATCAAATAACTTAACAACAGGTTTATTTTCCCATTCCATACCACGAGTTGAACTTTTTAACCAACAAGATTCCTCAAAGGGAATTTTATACTCGTTTTCTCTACCAACAAAATTTTCTAACCAATTCATATCATTTCCACTTATGTAAAGTTTATGCATTGGTGTTTCTCTTTCGGTAGATAAAACTTCGTATCTATCAACTCCACTCCACATTACCAATACCGAAATATCACTTGGATTAGTTCCTTCGTTTAGCATTCTATCAACTTGATAAATAACACTTCGTGATATGTATTGATTTCCAGCACCAGGTGTTCCTATGTTATGAACCCAACCATGTTTTGATTGATTGATATGATATGGCCAAGATTTACCACAATTAGTAAAACTACAACCACCTGTTATAATGTGTTTGTTTGGAATCTTAGTTTCTATACTCAATATAACCTCTGTTATTTTTATTTATAGATAAACGGATCTCGTTTTCTTATTTCTTTTATTTTCTTCCTATACGAAAACCAAGTTTTGATACGGTAGAACCAATATTGTATTTTTTTAAACATATTTACTCCTATTAATAAGTATTAAACTTAAAATAATTCTAATATTTTTTTTGCAATTAACTCATGACCTTTTTCAGTAGGATGTTTATATTCACCTATGAGGTCATCATCATATAAATATTGCTGTGAAGTTAAAAAATGATATGAGTTAAATGATTTAAAACTTTTAGGACAGCTATTCCACATTGGTAATAAACCAAAATAATCATTATGATTATCAAAGTCATCCCATTTTTCTCTACCATTTGTGATGTAATCTATTTCACTAAATTCTTGAACAATTTTTGAAACATTATCTTCCATTGGGTAAAATGCATTAAAAAATAGATGTTTTACATTTAACGAATTTAAAGTATGATGTAACAATAAAACATTACTCAACCATTTAGAATACATACCTTTTATACTACCAAACCTATCTTTTAATTTGGTATCATCGTAATCTCTGTCACCTGGTTTAAATCCCCAACCATCTTCAACATCATGTCTCATCTGTTTCCATTGATTCAATTCTTCATTATAATATTCAAAACGAGTTGGTGATGTCCACCCAATCACAACATACAAATCGTCTAATGATACATTAATATTTTGTGTATTTTCTGACCATATATCTTTTCCGTTTTGTATTAATGATATATCTCTCAATGTTGTTCTGACTATTCTATCATTAGAAGCACCTGATGTTGAAATGTTAAAATCTACCATATTTTTTTCTTTAGAAATTATTGAACTATAACGATTTTTACTTCTTGTTTCTAAATCTAACTCTGTTCCAAATGACCAAGAATCACCATTTGTATATAATATCATTTTCTATGTCCTGTTATTTGTAATGTATATCTATTTTCAACACCTATGTTTGCTGCGAAATGTTCCGTTCTACCATTCCAAGATGCATAATTACCAGCTTTCCACTCTAACATTGGTTTACCTTCTAATTCAAAGTAATGACCACTTTTCCAATCTTCTAAAAATACAAGAATCTTAACTACCTGCTCAGTTTTACAATTAAATTTCTCAGTATAGACATTGTAAGCATCAGTATGATTGGGGATTATGGTGTTAGTTTTCATACGATAATAACAACAACCAACATCTTGTAATTCTTGAACTTCAGTTGCCCACTTTACTATACCATCATTCCATTTTGGTTGAACATCTCCATGATTTGCCATTTCACCAGAAAATGATTCGATAGGATTTTGATAACCTTGTTCTCTCCACCCTTGTATGGCATACTCATCATTGAAAATTTCTTTTCTATAATTTAATTTTTTATATTCGTCATCCCAAAATGGTTCAATTCGTTTCATTGTGAACTCCCCATGCATCTTTTATATCTATTCCCATATTACTATATTCTACTTCTCTTTTATTTCTCCATTCTTGTGCAGAATTTAAATAATCATTTAATTGTTGATTTTTACATTTTAATGGTTCTTTATGTATTAACGGATCTAACATAATAGAAATTCCTGTTGAATTTTCTAAACTTCCGTGATAATCAGATGGTGTGAATATTATAGCATTTCCATTAGTCTTATGTAATATTCTTTCTTCCCAATCGTATAAATATATTCCACCCTTTTCTTTACTTGGTGTTGTCCATATTCTAATACAACTTTCATTGTTATGAAAATCTTTCATTATATTCTTATGTAATTCATCATCATCAATGCTTCCAGCATCCAAATCACCTATTCGTTGATTTTTTAATAATGTGGAGAAATCAAACCTAAAATGAAATGATGAATAGAATAAATCATTTATTTCAAAGTAATCATTCCAAAAATCAAAAAGGTAATCCAACCTACCTAATATACCCCTCATCCACTTTGGACAACCTTCAATTCCTCCAGCAACTTCCAATGAACCACAAGGACTCAATTGGTATAAATTGTCAAGAGTTAGTTTTTCCTCTATATATACTGCATCAAGATTTTCCTTAAACAATTCATCATTATTTAAACAATAAATTATATCATTGATAATCCTACTATCTAACTTTTCGTATTTCTCAACATCTATTATATCAGAAATATTTAAGTATGGTTTATTCTTTCCAACTCCTATCAAGTATTTTCTCCAACTTTAATCACTTCACAATTATTTTGTTCTGGAATATATCTCCAAGGATCAATTATTATTGAACCTTGATTATACGAATAAGTAGTGAAATCAGGATGTTTAGTTCCAATAAAATATATTTGCGGTTCTTGTTGAGACTCATTCTCACTATCATCCACATACGGATCCCATATTTCAACATGATGTCCTCGTTCTTCTAAGATATTTTTCAATAGAATAGATGGAGAACCCGTTGTGATGTTGGTTTCAGGTTTAAAAGATTTACCAAGAATTTTTATTGGATAACCATCTGGACACCCTTTATATTTAAAGGATGTTTCTTCAATCAAATCTGCTAACCAATCGGTCTGAAGTTCTCTTTGTGTCATTATACTATCAAACCAATTGTAACTCAATTCAAGTTTTTCACTTAACCAACTTAGTGCTATATTATCTCTTGGGTGACATCCACCACCATCTCCCATACCACCGCTTAGGTATTTATGAGAAATAATTCTATCATCACACATCTTTAGTGCATTAGTTATATCATCCACATTGGTATTTGGTAATTTATGACACATTTCCATTACGGTATTTACAAAAGAAATTTTTGTAGATATAAATGTATTATAAATTACCTTAGTTAATTCTGCATTTTCTATCGTGGTTTCATAAAATGGTGAATGATGTAATGTCTTATAAAATCTTTTTGCCTTTTTTGCTGCCCAACTATCATCCACACCAAATAAAACAATTTCAGGACTTAAAAAGTCTCTCATGGTAGTTCCCATAGCAATAAAGAATGGATTGTAACATAGTTTAGTATGTTTTCCAAGTAATGGTATTATTTCTTTACGAATAGTACCAGGTAAAACCGTAGAGATAACAATTACTATTTTATCCTCACCTTGTTTTTCTATTTCATCAGATAAATCCTTTACTCCTTTTTTCAAAAAAGTATAGTCAAAATCTGCTCTTTCGAGAGGTATTCTTGTTGTTCCTTCAAACCTTTCTCCGTGTGGTGTTTGAATTGGTACAAAAATAATCTCTGAATGCTTTACTACTTCTTCAATAGATTTAATTTTTATTTTACTCTTATCTAAATGTTCTTGTGCCCATATTTCTTCGTATTGAAGTTTTTTTGTATCAAGAATATCTTTAACTTGTTCTGAAGGATCGTAACCGACCACCTTATGACCTCTTGATTCTACCGCTAATGCACAAGGTAAACCAAGTTTTCCCAATCCTATAAAACCTACTTTCATAATAACTCCTTTATCTAATTATTGTGTTTCCCCAACTCTGTCTTTTTTTATAATATAAATTTTCTCTATATTCTGATTTAGTTTTCACTTCATCCATAACATCAAATTCCATAATAAATGGTTTATTTATAAGTTCCGTATCATTAATTATATATTCAAACCAATTAAAATCAAATTTTAATTTATATGGGTATTCACTTTTTAAATCTCTAACATATGACTTTTGTAATTTTAATAAATCTCCATCTAATTGATATTGATTAAAAAATCCATTTAATTCTTCCCATACTTTTTCAGAATTTTTATGCATATTAAATTGAGAACTATATATCAATCGTTGAGCTGGTATATTTAAATTTTTAAAATATCCTTTTGTAAAATAATGTTTTGCCTCATCTTTAATTAAATTCATTTCATTTTTTAAAAACCTACTCTGTGTGACATGGTTCAATAAGTTTTTATAAAATGATTTATAACTAACATCACCTCGTTTTACGAGATATCTACTTATTAATTGTGTCCATCCGTAACTATGAAAATTAACAACCAACCAATTAAATACAATACATTCTATAAAATCATCAAAATTCATTGTTTCCGTTCCCACAACTATCTCTACGGTTTCTTGATATTTATCTACATTTTCTGAACCATCAAAGTATGTTTTTGTTTTTGCAACTTTTAAATCTCTACCCTCTTTGTTTAGTGCGGAATTACGAAGTATTTGTAAAAAATGAGTTTCTATAGCTGAATGTTGTCCTGCATTTAATAATTTACATATACTATCCACCCAAGAATCGTAAGTTTCTTCGGGTAAACCTAAAATTAATTCTGTATAATAAGGTATTTGTTTTTTATTACATTCTTGTAAAAAATAATCTAAATCGTTTACTTTCATATTTTTTCTTTTAATTGCACCTAACACGGCCTCATCCATACTTTGTACTGCAAATGTCAATGACCTTAACAAATCAGAGTTGTATAATTTTTCAGCCATGTTTAACACGGATTGATTTGAATTCTTAGTCCAAGATGCCGAAAACATTTTAGGTTGTCCTATTTTTTCTTTTAATTCTATAACATAATCCGTAATTTCTTCATCCCTATCTTTAAATATTCCAAAGTTAGCATCTGC
>CERX01068847.1_pt1 | contig 22016 bp, 24 predicted proteins | sample 350251 | NCBI WGS metagenome assembly CERX01 (sample SAMEA2621044, study PRJEB7988) | marine metagenome | biome: marine biome (ENVO:00000447); feature: deep chlorophyll maximum layer (ENVO:xxxxxxxx); material: "saline water (ENVO:00002010), including plankton (ENVO:xxxxxxxx)" | depth 50 m
ACTAGCGAGGATGGATCAACTATTAACTATTCTGTGGACGGAAGCACGACAGCAGTGACTTTGAGCTCTGTTCCTGCGTCAGGCACACAGATCAAGATACTACACAAGAAAGGACAGGTCTGGTACACAGGAGCAGATGGTAATCCAGCGGACGGTAAAGGATTACAGGCTTCAACCACTCAACAGGCTAGATTCATAGCCAATGAGCCGACAAACGCACCTGAATAAATACACTAGATGACACAGGATAATAAACCAACAGAATCAAAAGAAGAGAATAAAAAGCCTCAGGATAACACAGGTGTTATGATGACAGGCCACATCAAAATTTTCGATCCAGAGACTGGCGAAGTAATTGTAGACAAAAGAAATGCAATCCACTACGAAAACATGTCGCAGGCTCTAGCAAACTCACTGGCAAACAAAACTACAGGTTTTGTGCATGAGATGGCGTTTGGTAACGGCGGAACAAGCGTAGATCCAACAGGAGTAATAACTTATCTTACACCCAACTCAACAGGAACAAACGCAAGTCTTTACAATCAAACTTATTACAAAGTGATAGATGATAACTCATCCACTAACAAAGACACTACAAGAAACAAAATGGAAGTCAGGCACACAGCAGGAAACAAATACACAGATATAGTTTGCACTTGCACATTAGATTATGGAGAGCCAACAGGACAGGACGCTTTTGACAACACAACAGATTTCAATGGAGATTTTGTTTTTGACGAACTTGGATTAAAAAGTTGGGAAGGAACAGAGAACGGATCAACTAACAAGTTGTTGACACACGTGGTTTTCCACCCAGTACAGAAATCATTAAACAGATTGATACAAATTGATTACACTTTAAGAATACAAAGTTTAACAACATTTACTGAAACAAGTTCTACTGCACTGTCAACTTCAAACACGGTTAGCGGAACAACTTCAGGAAGTAGCACTGGATACTAATAGATGGCATACACAGTAAACAAGACAAACAGTTCGGCATCGCCAAACCTTTACACAGTACAGGATGGCGTTGTTAACACGCAAACAGATTTAAGTTTCATCGGAAAAGGTTACGCAGGGTATGGTGAAAGTATTGCAGAAAACTTTTTACACCTATTAGAAAATTTCTCAAATACTAGTGCTCCTACTAAACCAATCGAGGGACAACTTTGGTGGGACTCGACAAACTCCAAACTAAAAGTATACACTGGATCAGTGTTCCAAACAGCGGGCGGTAGTGCACCTTATCAATCTGCACAACCTTCTGGAATCACGCAGGGTGACCTTTGGATAGACTCTGACACTGGACAACTTTATTTCTACAACGGCACACAGTCGGTGTTGGTAGGACCACCTAGTTCCACAGGAACCACAAACGGATTAACATTCAGCACGATACTAGATAGCACAGACACATCACAAAATGTAACAAACGTATTCAATGACGGAAACAGGATAGCAATAATATCAGAGGATGAATTCACACCGAAAACTTCTATAACTGGATTTGCTACGATTAAAAAAGGTATCACACTTACCACATCAATATCTGATGTCAAGTTTCAAGGAACTGCCACTGACGCAGACGCACTGGGTGGCATTACAGCGGCTAATTTTTTGAGATCAAACGAGAATGACACAACATCAGGAACTTTGACTGTCGCCAATGACGGAGGAGTAATACTTGGTGCAGACAGTGACCTCACTATATCTATAGATTCAGGTGGTGCAATATTTTCTAACTCTACACAAGACACCGACATTACTTTCAAAGTCAACGACGGTACTGTAACAACCACAGTGATGACAATTGACGGTTCAGAATCAAGAGTAGGTATAGGAACAACTACTCCAAGTACAAAACTACAAGTTTCAGGAACTACGACATCCACTGCTTTTGCTGGACCATTGACAGGAAACGTCACAGGTAACCTATCTAGCTCAGGCGCTAACACAATGGGAACATTGACAATGTCTGGCACTATCACATCTCAGACGATTTTGCCTGACACAGATGCCTCATATGATTTAGGGTCGAGTAGCAAAGGTTACAACACAGTTCATGCCAAAGCCACTTCGGCTCAGTACGCTGACTTGGCAGAGAAATACGAAACTGATTCTAACTATGACGTAGGTACAGTTATGATATTTGGCGGAGAAAAAGAAGTAACACAATCTACGATTTCAAATGATACAAGAGTAGCAGGTGTGATCAGTGAAGATCCTGCGTACTTGATGAATGATAAATCAGAGGGACAAGCGATTGCATTAGTTGGAAAAGTGAAATGCAAGGTGCATGGCACAGTATCAAAAGGTGATCTTTTAACTACTTGCGGCTCACATCCTGGCTGTGCCCAAAAGGCAATCAGTCCAGTTTTAGGTTCTGTGGTAGGGAAAGCAATGGAAAACAAAGATGATGCAGGAGAAAGTGTCATTTTAATAAGTGTAGGAAGACTATAAATACAGGTATATGGCGTACACAATTAACAAAACAGACGGAACAGTAGTAACAACAATTACAGACGGAACAGTCGATACAAGCACCTCTTTACAGTTGTTCGGAAAAAGTTATTCAGGTTTTGGTGAAGGCCTTAATGAGAATTTAGTAAAATTATTAGAAAATGCCGCTTCAACATCGGCACCTACAGCACCACTCAGAGGTGAGTTATGGTTCGATACAAGTACAAATCAAATCAAGGTATACGATGGTTCAAGTTTCAAGCCAACAGGTGGCGCAAAATCACAATCAGCACAACCAACATCTGCATCAGCAGGTGACCTATTCCATGACTCAGATGACGATCAGTTATACGTGTACACCGGATCAGCATGGTTGCTTGTAGGTCCAGTTTACACTTCAGGACAAACGCTTTCAGGTTGGAAAATAGAATCAATAGGAAGTTCAGGTGGTGACAAAGTGGTATCTTCGATGTACGTGGGTAACACTAGAACAGCCATACTTTCGAAAGAAACATTTACCCCATCATCAACGCAGACAGGATTTGCAGAGATCAAAGCAGGTATAACACTCAACAGTACACTAGGTGGTGTGTTTGAAGGAAGTTCAACTTCTGCACCAGCAGTGGATGTGTCAAGCACCACTAACACCAGTGCCAGTATAATTGCTGGAGGAAACTTCTTGAGAGCAGACGCGGCAGACACAACTACGGGTGCTTTGACGATTGATGCAGACGGAGGTTTAAAAATTGGTGACTCGCAAGAGTTGGAGATCACAGTTTCAAGCAATGACGTGACTGTAGCACAGACATCTCAGGACAAAGATCTTAAATTCACAGTAAACGATGGTGGATCAACTAAAACACCTTTGACACTTACGGGTGCAGACGGTGGAGTAGACATCACAGGAGATGTAACAATAACTGGTAACCTGACAATCTCTGGAGAGTACAACGCCAGTTCATCTGCTATCAACACATATGACGATGCATTTATTAAACTAAACAACGGCAACGGAGAAACAGACTCTGGTATGATCGTTGAAACTGATGACACAGACGATGCTAGATTATTCTATGACGTGTCAGAGAACCGTTGGACGGCAGGTGAGAACCAAACATATTCTAAACTATTACTGTTGTCAGACATGACTGACGATGGTAACGCAAACAAAGGCACTAAGCCATTGACAACAGATTCATCCTCTGGTAATTTGAAAGTTACTACACTGACACTTGCCGCAGTTGGATCTGATATAACATCATCAAGTTCAACCACTAGTGCAGATGTAACAACCACTGGACAGGTTACAAAATCACTGAAACTGTGGGGCGGTTCTACTATCTCCGATGACGGTAGTAACAGCATCGCAGGAAATAGATACGTAGAAACTTCTGCACCAAGTTCGGGTCAAGGTGCAAATGGAGACATCTGGTTCGTAAGGGAGGCATAATCCCAAATGGTCGCAGTCACTAAGACATTCAACTACACAGGCACACTTCAACAGGCCACTATCCCACCAGGCACGACGTCAATAGACGTTTACCTCTGGGGCGGAGCCGGAGGCGGCGGAGGTGGTGACAGAGGAGGCCCAGGTGGTACAGGGGCCGCTGGACATCATGTCAAAAAAACAGGCTTAACAATTTCATCAGCACAGATCGGAACCACACTAGAAGTCGCAGTAGGCGGCGGTGGAGCCGGTGGAGGTGGTGGTAGTAACGCACCAGGCGGCAACAACGGCAAAAGCAAGACGCAATTCTCAGGTGGAAACGGCGGTACTTCAGGTCCACGTGGCTCATCAGGATCAGGTGGCGGAGCAGGTGGTGCCACAGTCATACAGATTGACGGTTCCAACATAGCCATTGCAGGTGGTGGAGGTTCCGGAGCAGGTGCGGGTATATCCTCTAATGGAACTTCGGGAGTAAACAGCAATTCAGCAACTTCCAATTCTCCAGGGACACTGGGAGAAGAAGGTAAGGACCACTCGGGAGATGGAGGCGGTGGCGGTGCCGGAGGCGGTGGCGCTGACGGAGGCAAATCAGGAAACGGTGGATCTGGTGACAACGGTGGTACTGGAGGTTTTTCAGGATCTAACCTAGTCCCATCAAGTGGGTCGTCAAGTGATGGATCTGGTGTCACACCAGGAGGAACCGGTGAATCAAATTATTCTTCAGGAATCGCTGTCGGCGGAAATGCAGGAAGCGTAGGTGGAAACGGAAAAGCAGTAGTCGTATTCAATATCAGCGTACAGGCCAACGCCAAGGTCGGTGGTGAATGGAAAGCGATCAATGAAGCATTTGTTAAAATATCAGGAGCATGGAAAAGAATCACAGCAGGATACGTCAAAATAGATAACGCATGGAAGGCCCTGTTCAACTCGGGCATTGATTTCGTACAGACAGCGGCAGGATTTGGAGACGCATCAGGTGGATCTTCATCAGGGTCTGGTGGTTCAGGTGGTGGCGGTGGTTGTTTCATGCCAGGCACACTTGTGACCATGGCAGATGGATCACAGAAAGCGGTTGAACTAGTTGACATAGGTGACGAAGTTGCAGTAGGCGGTAAAGTTTTTGCGACTGGTAAGTTCTTAATAGATAATTTATATGAATACAAAGGCATCCAAGTTGCAGGTACACACATGGTCAAAGAAGATGGTAACTGGACAAGAGTTGAAAACAGCAAACACGGTGTATCACTAGGCAGTGAAGATGCAATCGTGTATGTGTTTGGATCAGAGAACAGAAGAATTATAATCAATGGCATCGAATTCACAGACTACTTTGAACTTAGTGAACAGCAAGAACTAGTAAACCACGGCGAACAATTTTTTAGTAATTGGCAGGATCATGATAGACAGATACATGATAAAAATGTTAATATACTGAATGCTTGATAAAAGTTTTTACCACGGACAGCAAGGCGAATGTTTCAGACAGTTAGACAAACACTGGAAAAACATCAAGCATGAATTCGACACGCAACCTAACAAGACATTTTTAGACCCAGAGGACTTCTCTGACAGCGTCAGGGGACTGCCTGAAGACTTCGATGACAAATCAGGGGACTATGTTCATGGGCAGTGGAGGGCGTTGGGCATACAATCAGGAGAACACGAAGGACAAAAGTTTGAAGATTACCCTATACTGTATTCAATATTGAGAAAGTTTCCATACAAAACTAATGTAGCAATAATGACTGTTGGGGCAGATACCAAAATTGGAAACCACACAGACGACGAAGGTGGTTGGAGATATCAGATGTGCATTGACGACGGAGGAGGAGACCAGAGTGGAATGTATGTGATGAATCTGGAAACAAAAAAACAAGAACTTTACACATGGAAATCAGGTGATGCATTTGTTTTCCAGCCAGACATACAGTTGCACAACGGATTCAACAATAATCCTGGTGAGAGAACCACGTTACTCATTGACTTTTGGAAAGAATCAGCGTACACTAAAGATAAATTTGAGAAATATTACCAACATTATTCTGAATGTTTCGAAGGGTTGGAAAACTTAGTGGACACTTATGAGTCAAGGAAACAAAAATAAAATTGCTATAATAGGACACACCAAAGGCATAGGAAAGGCCATAGCAGACTTGTACAGGTCAAAGAAATATTCGGTGCTCGGTCTTAGTAGAAGCAACGGGTTTGACATAAGCAAAGATCAGGAAAAAATTCTGGAGCACATAGAAGGATATCCACTTGTAGTGATAAATGCACACGCCGGTAGGGCACAACTTGAGTTGCTGAAAAGGATTTATGGAAAACACGCATTTGACAAGATGAAAGTCGCTGTGATAACAAGCACGTCTGGCACAGACGAGGGCGAGGACTACAATGAATTTGAACTATGGAACAAGTTTGAGTACGTGCAGTACTGTGAAAGCAAAAAAGATTTGATAGAATACATAGAAGAACTTCAACAAGAGCTAATATCAAAACCGCTCTCTGTTTACGACATATGTCCAGACGTTGTGGACACTGATATGACCAAAGGACTTTGGCAAAATCTCCCTAAACTGAAGGCATCAGAAGTTGCAGATGCAGTGCGTTACTGTTTTGAGTCAACATACAACGTCAACAAGGTGGTTATACAAAAAAATGCAAACTAGACCGTGGGACAGAGACAATGATTATGACACACTGGTACAGTGGTGGACCGAATGGGAGTTCGGCGTAGTACCAAAAGAGTGCCTACCACCAGATGGCATCATTGTTGAAAGTGAAGGAACCCCTATCTGTGCGGGTGGCCTGTATGTGGGACAAGGCACACAGTTTGGCTTCATGGAATGGATAGTCACTGACAAGCAGGCAGATGCCCGTAAAATACACTCTGCGTTGAAGTTGTGTATAGATGGCATCATGCAACTAGCAAAAAATAAAGAATTAAAGTTGGTGTACACAGCCACAAAAGAACAGGCCCTACACAAAAGGTACACAAAATACCATAATATGATACTTACGGAGAGCAATGTAAAAACTTTCCTAAGGGATTTGGATGGATCATATTCCAAGGATTTAACCTGGATATCAGACGATGAGCAGATCGATAACCGTAATAAATAAGCATAAGGAGTACATTTAAATGGCAACAAAAGAAGAAGTAGCAGACTACATTAACGATAATTACGAGTCAGTTTGGACAGCAGACGAGCAAACAAAGATAGATCAGATGCTGAATCCTGAACTCGCAACTATTTTAATCAAGTTAGTGGGAGATGTTAGTTTCTTGACTGAGGTCAGAGACAACAAATCGAACTAATAAGTTATGGCATACAAGATAAACAACACATTCGGGACACTTCTGGTCACACTTGCTGACGGCACGATTGACACCAGCACAACTGATCTTACTCTGATCGGTAAAGGATATGCGGGATTTGGTGAAAAACTTAATGAAAACCTAATAGGATTACTAGAAAATTTCAACAATACTTCTGCACCAACAAACAAAATTCAAGGACAACTATGGTATGACAAAACAAACAACCAATTAAATGTCTACACAGGATCAAAATTCAAACCAGTTGGGTCAACAACAAATTCAACCACTTCTCCAAGCAATGCAGTGCAAGGTGATTTATGGCTAGACACCACTAACACCCAACTTTATGTTTATTCTGGCACGGCATGGACGCTGGTAGGACCAACATCCGTTGCAGGATCTGGAGTAACTCAATTCACATCTGAAGTTGTACAAGACAACACCGGAGTAAACAGATCTATCCTGAAAATGGTTGCCAATGACGCAGTCGTTGGAGTTGTGTCCAACATTGCTTTTACACCAAGTAGCACAGAAACAAATGGTGCGGCGTTGGTGTCAGCAGGATTTTCAGCAGTTGCACAAGGTGTTCAGTTGTCATCATCGGTCTCGTCGGCAAAATTCAGAGGCACAGCGACAGACTCGGATGCATTAGGTGGAGTTGCGGCGGCAAACTATCTGAGAGCCAACGCAGATGACACAACCACAGGCAAGATTACTATACAAAACGATGACGGTTTGGTGATAGGTGCTGGTTCAGACATCACTATGAGTCTAAGCAGTGATGATTTCACAATAGCACAGACAACACAGGACAAAGATATAATTTTCACCGTAAACGACGGTGGCACGACTGTGGAAGCATTACGTATCACAGGCTCAACAGGAAGAATAGAACATTTAAGGGTTGGCGATCTTACAGTTGACGGAACGAACACCATAATGAACACGACCACGCTTTCCATCGAAGACAACATCATAGAATTAAACAGAAATATCTCATCAAATGCTGGAATGCCAAACTTCACAGGACTAAAAGTAAACAGAGGTGAAACATCCGTTGCAACAGAACAGGATTTATTCTGGGTATGGGATGAAACATTCGCAGATGACGGAACAACTATATTTGGAAATGCAGGCGGTGCCTGGACAGCGTTTAAATCGGGTGGCGGCGATAATGAATTATCAGCGGCAACACTGGTTGATATAAGAGCAAACATTGTACATGCAACTTCGACATCGGCTCAGTACGCAGATTTGGCGGAAAGATACGCAACAGATGTTGCGGTTGAGATCGGCGACGTTGTGATCCTCGGAGGATCTGAAGAGATAACAAAATGCATGGATGACAAATCTGACGCTGTGTTTGGAGTTATTTCAGAAAGTCCGGCATTTTTAATGAATTCACAGGCAGGAAACAATGACACGCACCCAATGGTGGCACTAAAAGGACGTGTGCTGGTCAAGGTAACAGGCAATGGTTCAGCAGGCGATCGTGTGGTATCCGCTGGCAACGGAGCGGCTAGAGTAGCGGCAGAAGGCGAAGCAACCGCTTTTAACACCCTGGGTAGATTAATTAAGCATAAATATAAAGAAGAAACAGCACTCACAGAGTGTGTAATAGGAGTTAAGTAAAAATGGCATACACAGCAGGTGATACGATTACAGGCGATCAGTACAATGTATTCGTGAACAACAGTTCAAGTCCTTTTGGATACAACCATTTCGCAGGGACTGGGGAAGACGAATACGGATTGGGACAAACACATTTAGCGACAGTGAGTGGTGGTTCAACAAGTGTTACAGCGGCACAATGGAACTCATTGCTTACAGGTATGGACAATATTGGGAATCACACAAATGATTCATTGACTGCACGGACTCAGGTTGCAACTGGAGACACTATTGCGATCAAGGCGGCAGTGGAGGCGGACTTGGCATCTTTGGCGGCGGAAGTCGCGGGAGGTTCTACGTCTGCAACAGCATTAGGCACAAACGCAATTGGATCAAGCACTAACGATGCAACATTCAATTTACTTTCCACTCTGGAAAGATCAGTGACATTCGCCAACGCGGACAAGATGAGACATTTCTTCAACGCAGGAGGCAAGATCAGGGTCGACCCTAGTGCAGTAACTGGTATCGATGGAGACAAGGACACGGTTTTCAATGACTTGACTGTGACAGCGATTGGTAACCTAGACATCGCGGCACAGGCATCAACTAGATCGGGATCAGGTGAGACACTGACTACAAACGGTCTTGATAAAGGCTTTCATAACCTAACAGATTCTTATCAAACAATTATCAAATTGACTTCAGACAACTCGGGTTACACATCCAACACAGTTGAAATACAGGCCAAATTGAATGCGGCTGTGGGAACAGCGACAGTGATAACCATCAAAATGCTTACGACGGACGCGGCGGCTGACACAACTTTTGATTCACCAAACACTGCGTCACCAACTGTGCCGGCCAACCCCAATGAAGCACCTAGAATGACAATGGCCATCATAGAAGTCTTTCCAAATGACACACAAGGTTTGGCGGCGGCTATTCAGTCAGCCTCAAACGCTGAAGTAACCAACACAGAGACAGACAGTTAATATATTTTTTTTTACCAGTTGCATACACACCATAATTACTGTATAATTGTGTTATGGATATTGGCTCTTTAAAACAACAATCGGATCTTTCTTACGACATAGCGATTGCTAAACGCAACGCCCTCGAGAAAGCACACGCACGTCAGGTAATGGTATACGGCGAACGTATATTCCGTGCCGACGCACAAACAATCTGTTTGGTCAAGACACTGAAAGAAACCAGAGACAAATTCTTCTTGCTAGACACAAACGATAACCCAGTGGAGATAACAGACCCAGAAGATTTCCTTTCTAAACTGATAGAGAGAAATCAAGAGAGCCTTAATTCGTATCATCAAATGCACAAGGCATTTGAGCGGAAAGGTGATTGATGAGCAAGGGAATTCTTTTATTCTGTTTCGACACAGAGCACACTAGGTATCACAATATATTAGAAAAGTGTGTTGCACTTATCAGGAAAAACCTCAAACTTGAAATAACCGTAGTAACAAATTTTGACACCTTTAAAAAAATGAAGCCAATGGGATTCATAAACTACAAATTCATTAAGCACACAAAAGGCAACACCAAGTTAGGCAAGGAATGGAACAATGTTGATCGACACATGGCCTACGAACTCTCTCCTTACGATACCACATTGGTCATGGATATCGATTACTTCCCCTTCACCAATAACTTATTACAGATGATGGAGACCAAATATGACTTTTTGATATCCAAGGAAGCCTATGACCTTTCAGGAAGGAACACTTTTGACATGCGTAGGTGGAGCATGATAGACATGGTATGGGCCACGGTGTTCGTATTCAGAAAGACAAAAAAAGCAAAGAGGATATTCGACATGGTCAAGTATGTGAAAGACTACTACACGTACTTCCTAGATCTTTACAGGATATATGGAAAGAACTTCCGTAACGACTATGCATTTGCCATAGCACTAGAACAAGCAAATGGACTGATAAGATATGACACGATGCCATTAAGGATTCCAACACTTCCGTTGGACTGTGAGATTGTAAAAATAACAGACACAGGCATAGCATGGAAGAGAGATGATCAAATAAATTACACCACAGAACAAGACGTGCATGTGTTGAATAAGGAGTTTGGCCATGTCTAAGGGATATCTTTGGTTCGCACAGAACAATGACAAGACGGACTACGTGAAACTGTCAATCAGTCTGGCAGAGAGTATTAAGAAAGTCAATAAAGAAAACAAAATTTGTGTGATCACAGATCAACGCAGTAAGTTTGAACACGAATCTGTTGATGTGGTCAAGGTGCTACGCACCGACGACAGTCAGACACACCAAATAAAATGGGCGAACGAACACAAAGCATTTGCAATGACACCATTCAAGCACACAATAAAACTTGAATCAGATATGCTTTGGACAATCAACACCGATTGGTGGTGGAATTTTCTTTGGCAACATGATCTAGTGTTCAGTGTCAATTGCAGGAACTACAAAGACAATGTTGTCAAACAGACACCCTATAGGAATCTCTTTGTTAAAAATAGACTGCCAAACATTTATAATGGTATGATGTATTTTAGGAAAAGCAAAAAGGCACAGCACTTTTTCTCTATCGCGGAGCAGATTACAAAGGAATGGGCATCGGTCAAGAAATCCATGTTGATAGATTGTCATGATGTTTACCCTAGCACTGACGTGGTGTTTGCTTTGGCATATAGGATCATGGATCCAACCAATGCACACCTATTAGACTACGAATGGTTCAAATTTTTACATCACAAGCCAGCGATCAACAACCTTGACAGGATGCGTGATCAGAACAATTATCTTTATCCAAACAGCACAGGCGATGCAATATATCTAGGTGACAAACGTGTGTCCAGGGTATGGCACTACTTTGACAAGGAGATCAATGTCAGAACTTCTTAAAGCACTAAAGAACCTACCAGAAGTCAAACCAAAGGTGCACACCGTATGCATACAGGGGCAAAATGTGGTTGTCACATTGGAGAAAAAAATTGAAGTAATGAAACATGGCGAGGATGCATACCATTGGACCTCTGCCATCGAGTTCGAACTCAAACCAAAACCAAAACCAAAGACGCAGTATCGCACACTTGAGAAAACAAAGGTTGGATACAGTTTCGAGAAAGGTGACATACACTGGCCCAATGCGGTCATAGAGGGAGGCGAATCATGGCTGATAAAACAAGAGTAAGCGACCTCGACTTCGTATACATCAGTTACAAGGAGCCAAACAAGGAACAGAACTGGGCAGACCTCAAAAACAAAGTGCCATGGGCAAAACGTGTTGATGGTGTCATCGGTTTCGACAATGCACACAAGGCCGCGGCTGAGAAGGCCGAAACAGATTTTTTCATCAGCGTGGACGGGGATAACATCATTGATGAAGTATTCCTGTTGCAAACATTGGATTGGACAAAGACGGACAAGAAAGCAGTTCATAGATGGAGGGCAAGAAACAATATAAATGGATTGGTGTACGGCAATGGTGGATTGGTTGGCTGGAACAAAACAACCTGCCTCGATATGAGGACCCATGAGAATGCAGACACAGAAGAGAATCAAATTGACTTCTGTTGGGGGGTACCACACGAGAATCTGCACAACTGCTATTCAACGACAGTGATAAATGCTACTCCACAACAGGCGTTTGTGGCAGGCTACAGGGAAGGTGTCAAGATGAGCACTGACAAGGGCAAACCTATCACCGCCAAAAACTATTCCAAGTCCATTTGGAGACACAATCTAAACATTTTAAGCACCTGGTGTACAATAGGTGCGGACATCGACAATGGCAAGTACGCCATGCTGGGTGCGAGGATGGGTTGTTTCTACACTGTGCTTGAACCCAACAATGAATTTTTCAAGATAAGGGATCTTGATGAGATGCAAAACTATTTCAATGAAGTCGATCCTGAAAACATAGATGAGGAGTTACAGTTGTATGGCAACAGCCTAAGACAACAACTGGACATTCCCATAGCGGAGTACTGCGAGGATGACAGCAAGTTCTACAGATTCATCATGCCACAACACGTCAACAAGGGAGTGCAAGACCGTGAGTACCAGTGATTACAAACAGGACGCACTAGATGCCAAAAAGAAACTTGAAAAAGTTTCGCCTACCATGTGTTTGGCAAAGTGGAATCAGACATCACTGCATCTGCCAACAGGACTGACCAATTCCTGTTATCACCCACCCCTACACAAAATTGACTCAAGGCAACTGCAAAGGAATCCAGCCGCTTTGCACAACACCGCGGAGAAACTAGATCAAAGATTTAAGATGCTACAAGGTGAACGTCCGGAAGGGTGTTCTTACTGCTGGAAACTGGAGGACGCAGGAGAGATGTCAGACAGGCACTATCGTTCAGGTGAGCCATGGGCCATGCAGGACTTTGAGCAGATTAGAAAGAATCCAATGACCACAAGTTGGACACCGAGGTATGTGGAAGTCAACTTTAACAACGCTTGTAATTTCAAGTGCAGTTATTGTTCTCCACAATTCTCAACAACGTGGGGCAAGGAGATTGACAGGTATGGCCAATATCCCACATCTCCTCCCCACAATGCACCAGAGCACTTTCAGGGCAGGAGGCGTCCCATACCCCACAGGGAGGACAATCCCTACGTGACAGCGTTCTGGAAATGGTGGCCGACGCTGTACAAGAATTTAAAACACTTTCGTATGACAGGAGGTGAACCAATGATGGACAAGAACACTTACAAGGTTTTCCAGTACATAATAGATCATCCAAAACAGGATCTACACCTCAACGTCACCAGCAACATGTGTCCACCCGACAAGAAGCTCAAGGAGAGATACTTCAACATGGTACAGGAGATATGTATGCAGGCCAAGGTCGAACACATGATGCAGTTCGTGTCAGTAGACGCTTTTGGGCAACGTGCCGAATACATACGTGATGGTCTGGACTTCAATTACATGATGGACAACGTGGAGGAGTTCCTGGATCGTATACCGTCACGTAATTCAATCACATTCATATGCACGTACAACAACCTCAGCATCACAAGTATGGACAAACTGTTGGAGAAAATATTGGAACTGCGTACCAGGTATTCTAAGACATACCAGAGGATATGGTTCGACGTGCCACTGCTGAGGCAACCCGCATGGCAACAGATAACAATGTTACCAGAGTCGTACCAGGCCATACACGAGGACAACATCAAGTACATGGAAGACAATTCCGGCGAGGACAACGGACTACACATATTCAAGGACTTTGAGATTCAAAAGATGCAACGTAATCTCGCATACTGGCGAGAAAACGCGGACGCAAGTACGCAAAATAAAAAAAACTTTTACGCTTTTTTTAACGAACACGATCGCAGACGATTGACAAGATTTTTAAACACATTTCCTGAGATGGAAGAGTTTTGGGAGGAGTGCAGAAACGCATGAATGATTTAGAATACAAAAAACAAATACTGGACACAAAGAGTGCCAGTTTCTGTGGAGCCAAATGGTACAATGCGACTATATGGCTAGGCAGTGGCATGACCACAAGTTGTCACCACCCACTTCCACACAAGATAGATCTAGAAGAAATTAAAACAAACCCAAGTGCTATACACAACACAGCACAAAAGAAATTAGAACGTAAACAGATGCAGTGCGGAGATAGACCTAAAGGTTGTGAGTACTGTTGGAAGATAGAAGATATCAAAAGAGACAACATCAGCGACAGGGTGTACAAGTCAAAAATATTCTCAAATGAAGCATTAGAAGAAGCACACAAGGCAGATCCAAACACAGACTGGAATCTTAAAACTTTGGAAATTGCATTTGATAGGACCTGTAATTTTGCTTGTACATACTGCAATCCTGCCTTCAGTTCAACATGGGCAAATAATATCAAGAGGCAAGGACCATACAGTGGACTAATAACGGACGGACGTAATCATTTCACACACAGTCACGAAAGTGCAGAGCCATATAAGAAAGACGAAACAAATCCTTATGTTGAAGCATTTTACAAATGGTGGGAAACAGATCTGCACAAAAGTTTAGATGAACTGAGAATAACAGGTGGAGAACCAATGATGTCACCTAACCTATGGAGACTGTTGGATTGGATAGAAACACAAGGTGACAAAATGAATCCTAATATGACACTTGCTATAAATTCTAATCTGGGTGCAAAGCAAAGTATTATTGATAGATTCAAAACAAAATTGAAAAAGTTTGATAACTTTGAACTGTACACCAGTTGTGAAGCAACATTTGGACAGGCAGAATATATAAGAGATGGTTTAGTTTATTCAGACTGGTTCTCAAATTTCCTACACATGATGGTAGATAAGGTTCCACGTGCAATCCACAATATGTGCACCATTAATGCATTGTGTTTAGAATCCTTGCCTCAACTTTTAGAGAGAATGATATGGTTTAAAAATGCGAGTAAGGTGTATGGCCCAGAAGTTAACTTTACACTGAATATATTGAGGTTTCCTAGTTTTCAATCACCGCTTGTACTACCGGACGACTTAAGAAATAAATTTAAACTGGACTTGGTAAAGTTTTTAAATACTAATGAAAAGCATTTAGAACACATGGAGATTAATCAAACACAAAGATTGATTGACTATCTAGATGTTGTCAAAACACCACACGCAGGTGCGGCCGAGCAGAGTAAATTGCAGAAAGACTTTAAAGCATTTTACAGTCAATACGACAAACGAACAGGGAAAGACTTTGAGAAGACTTTTCCAATAATAGGGGAATGGTACCGTGGCATATAATATGTGGGACAAAGAGCCCGAAAAACTAAAATTCGATAAAATGACTGCAAAGCAGAAAGAATTATTGACCGAAAGTAAAAGTTTTTGTATGTTGCCGTGGATGCACCTTCATGCCTTTCCTGATGGTAGGGCATATCCTTGCTGTTTTGCACAAGACAAATATCCTATAGGAGATTTAAACAAAAACTCACTAGAAGAAGTTTTCAATAATGACAAGATGAAGCAATTAAGGAAAAACATGTTAAATGATATTCCTAATAAAGAATGTAGTAAATGTTATGATCAAGAGAAATCCGGATTCTTTAGTTTACGTTTCAGTTCTAACAAACATTTTGGACATAACATTGCCTTAGCAGATGCCACACAGCAAGATGGAACTGCTGACTTTGTTATAAAGTATTGGGACATTAGGTTTTCAAATCTTTGCAACTTTGCTTGTAGGAGTTGTGGTACGTGGTTTAGTAGCAACTGGTATGAAGATCATATTAAAGTGACAGGCAGTCCACCTAATCATGCAAAAATTATGAGGGTGGGCAGAACAGCAAATGATATATGGGAGCAAATGTTAGAACAATTTGACCATGTCGAACAGTTTTATTTTGCAGGTGGTGAACCACTTATAATGGAAGAACACTATAGGATATTGAAAGAGTTAGATAAACGTAAAATGTACCATGTGAGATTAATTTATAACACAAATTTTTCTAGGTTAAAATTCAAGGATCTAGAGGTTTTAAAATTATGGAACAAGTTTGATTCGGTCTCAGTGGGAGCAAGTTTAGATGCAGAAGGAAAAAGAGGTGAACTAATGCGTACTGGAACCAGATGGGATCAGACGGTGGCGAATAGAAAACAGATGTTGGAAATTTGTCCACAAGTAGATTTCTACATCAGTGCCACAGTAGGACTTTTGAATAGTATGCATGTGGTTGATTTTCATAGGAGTTGGGCAGAGCAAGGCCTAATCAAACCAATGGACTTCAACTTTAACCTATTGCAGTACCCAGATTGGCAAAGGATGGACTTATTGCCCGAGCAGTTTAAAAAACAAATCAAAGAGAAGTATCAACAGCACATCAACTGGTTAAAGGATAAGGATCCGTTGACGAGAGCAACCAAGGGATATGAATCCGCAATCGATTGGATTTATAGAAGAGACAACAGTAAACTGTTGCCAACCTTTTTTAGGAAAACAAAAGTATACGATAGAATTAGGAATGAAAAAACAGTAGAAGTTTTCCCTGAATGGAAAGAACTATTTGAAAAATATGACAAAGATTAAGCCAAACGAAGGAAACGAAACATTCTGCATGGCACCATGGACGCACACATACCTGTCGCCACAGATGGAAAGACGGCTGTGTTGTAGTTCACGAGAAGATTCAAAAACTTTTAATCAGTACATAGATCTGAACAAAAAATCACAACCTTTCTCACCAGACACATTACAGCAACATTGGAACAGCGATTACATGAAAAAAATCAGGGTGGATTTGATGCAGGGCAAAAAGATACCTCAGTGTCAGGTGTGTAACGAAAAACTGTTGTCTGTGGCGACCTACAGGAGCCACTTCAATAAATTATATGAATCTCAGATTCATGAGGCATTTGAAAAAACTACCGACGATGGCCACACAGATATGAAAGTGACAAGTTGGGACTACAGGTTTAATAACCTTTGTAATTTTAAGTGTCGGATGTGTGGAGACATGTTGAGTTCAAGTTGGGAAGCGGAAAATAGGGAGAACAATGGATGGGATCCAAATAAGTCTTCTCAGATGTGGATGAGGAAAGATATAAAGCAGGAAATAGACAAATTCCATGACAAGGTCATTGTCAAAGAGTTTGCCGATGCAATTGAATCAAAGTCAATGAAGGAGATTTATTGGTGTGGGGGAGAACCATTGATGTGGAAAATACATTGGGAGTCAATGAAACGCATAATCGAGTTGGGATACCAGGATCAAGTAAGTGTAAGATATAATTCAAACATGAGTAGGATAAATTTTTATGGCATGAATCTGTTCGATGATATTCTCAGCAAGTACAAATATTGGACAATATTGGCCAGCATAGATGGTGCGGGTGCTGTGGGCGAATATGTAAGAACAGGACTAAAATGGAACGAATGGTATGACAATATGCGTTATGCCAGAAAGTTTGCTAAGACCAGAAGGGATCTGCGAATGGACCTAACAATGACCATGCCGGGGATGGTAGGACTAGAAGAAATGCTTGATGCCGCAGAGGAACTGGATGTTGATCTGTTAGCAAAAAGGGTTTTTGGCTTTGATCCATCAAACGTCTGGTCGCCGATGTGCATTCCGCGTAAGATCCTTAATCGAATTGTTGATGACTTTTTAACAAAGAATAAAAAAAGAATCAGCAAACACTTGTATTTTTATTCGGCACTGAAAGATCTAAAAGAAAAGCCAACTTACGATGAGACTTATTCGAAAAATGAATACTTAGAAGGATTGCAGAAAGGGAAACAGACCGTTGAACGTCTGGATAGAATAAGAAACACGGATATTAAAAAAATACTTTCAAAAGACAAGGAACTATTAGAGTGGTGGACAAATATATAAAATCAAATGTGTGCCCATTGCCTTGGACACATCTAGAAGTAGACGTAAATGGAGGTGCATCTCCTTGTTGTCTATACGACGGTAGCATACCAAATGTTAAGGTTTATCAACAAAGTTTAAAGTCTATACAAGATACAGAATACATGGCAACACTAAGGACACAGTTTCGTAACGGTGAGAGACCTGCGGGTTGCAGTAGGTGTTGGCAAGAAGAGGATGCGGGTAAAACTTCCAAGAGACAAAATTCAATTTACAAGATGAAAAAAAGTCTCAAAGATTGGACACCCGATAGCGAGCCAACGCTGAAGTTTATAGACTTTAAGTTAGGTAATGTTTGTAATTTAAAATGCAGGATATGTGGATCGTGGAGTTCCTCAAAATGGGCTCAGGAAGAAATAGATTATGAGACAGCCAAGGGCAACGACAATCCCCTTGCAAGGAAACAGTTACAGGAGGGAGGGTGGCCAAAACGTAACCCACAGTTCTTTGAGGACCTAAAAGAGGATCTTAAACACGTGGAGTACTTTGAATTCACAGGCGGTGAGCCCTTCATGATAAAAGATCATTTTAAAATATTGATGCATTGCGTAGAAAAGGGTTATGCAAAAAATATAGACGTACACTATAATACAAATGGCACACAACTTCCGCCACAGGAGATATTTGACTTGTGGAGTTATTTCAAGCACGTGGAGATAGCATTCAGCATCGATGACATAGGAGAAGCCTTTGAGTACCAGAGACATCCTGCAAACTGGAGACAGGTCAGTGCCAATCTAGTAAAATTTAAAGAGATGAAAACACCAAATATGGATTTTCAGATATGCTCCACTGTTAATATTTTTAATGTATTCAATTGGGCAAAAATGGCGTTGTGGGTGGCACAGTTCCAACCAAAATTCTTCTATGTCAATACTTGCTTTGACCCGGATGTGTTCAACATACAGACCTTGCCAAAACAGGTCAAAGACATAGTGACTGATAGATATCATATGCTCACCGACTACCAACCAAGTATTAGGTTCATGAACGCGGCAGACCGAGACTCACCGCAGATGCGTGAACAGAGAAAAGCAAGAATTTTGCAAACCGATCGCTACAGGAAAGAAAATTTTGGAGAAGTGTTTCCACTTTTAAATAAGGTATTACAGATCTATGACTAAAAATTTTATAGCAAGTGGATGCAGTTTCACCTTTGGACACGAATTAAGTGACGACGACAGAGGGAAATCACCATCCAAAAAAACTTGGGCTCACCGTTTGTATAAAAACAGCACAGCGACAGGCACCTATAATTGCACCGCATATCCTGGGTCAGGCAACAGCGGCATTGCACGTAGGGCCTTCAAGGCCGTATCAGAGACCGATGATATACACTCTGTGGTCATAATGTGGAGTTTCCTTTCTAGATATGATTGGGCGATGCCTAGGAATAAAAATTTGGAACAGACAAGATGGGCCAGCATATCTCCATGGGACACAGAGGCAGGCTCCACAGAAGCCAAACAGACAATACATGGGTCGCATGTGCAAATGGAACAGTTCAGCGCCAGACAAAACACTTTCAAGGAGTCGGGGGTAAGAGATTTTGCAGAATCCTTGTACAGGTATGCCGCCAACGAATACCATGAGATCTATATAAGTTGGAAAAATATAATTTGGTTGCAGAACATACTTGAGAAGAAAAATATACCATACATGTTCACACTGGCAGACAACACTCTTTTTTACCAAGAATTCCAACCCCACCATGAGAGAGATAGACTGCTGTCGGCCCTACACAAAGAAATTGATTTTACCAAATGGTTTAGTTTTGGCGAGCGTATGATGGGGTTCAACCAATGGGCACTTCTAAATGACTATGAACGTGGAGTCACACACCCACTAGACAAAGCACACGAAGATGCAGTAAAATTAATGATGCCAAAGTATAAAGAAATAATAGGAGAAATCTAATGTTCACATGGATTAAAAACTTGATAAACAAAATCAAGCAGGAAATTGCATATCGAAAGAGACTGAAAGAACTTAAGAAAAAAGACCCGTTCATATACAAATAAAAATGGAAATACTTAATAAAGAAAAACTGATTCAGACGCTGGAGAGATGGAAAGGACATCCATCCATAACCAACCTGATGGACAAGTTCAGCAAACTACAAACATATACGAAACAGCAGATAAAGGAATACAAGTATGAACTTGTAGAAATGCCTTATATAGATTGCTCGGAAGACCCAGTGAGGCCAGAGTTGGACCTTGCGTTCAGACAGACCTATGGTCGCAAAATATATGGTCTCAAAGACGATGTTGGGGAGATAGCGGCGATAATGTGTTTCGCATTCACAGACGAAGTGCCAAAGACTGTGGAGGAAATGGACACGTTGAGTTATGATGCCGCCTTACAGGCAACACACAGAGCAGGTGTGCAAGGATCGATTGCTATTGCGTACACTGTGTGGGCAAAGAAAAAAGGTGGCGGCAGGGCAATAGTCAATGAAGTCTATAAAATGGTGAAGAAATCTAATCATCTCAACAGGCTTGTGACTCTTTCTCCACTAACTGACATGGCAAGGAATTTCCATATCAAAAATGGTGCAAAAGAATTACAAGTCAATGAAACAACACAAAACTTTGAGTATGATATGAGTCTAGAAGAGTGGGAAGAAGCACTTGAGAAGGCTAAGAAATTTTTCAAAATAAAATGACTTGGTGGAACTGGTATTGCTACGACTGTAAATGGCGTGGTGCACCGCAGGATTTAGCACAGGATTTTGACACCGAAGAAGGGTGGGTATGTCCTAAATGCAACAGCACCAAGATCGAGGACATTGGTTGGCACAAAGAGGAGAAGAATGAAGATACTGGGAATTAATTGCATGAATCATGATGCCGCGATGTCTGTGGTTGATTACAGTTCCGGCATTGGTGAAGTGTTATGGGCGGCACACTCTGAAAGATATTCAAAAGTTAAAAACGATCATTACCTAAACTGGGAGATAGTAAACGAAGCAATGGCATACGGTCCTTTTGATAAGGTCGTTTATTACGAAAAGCCTTTACTTAAAAAGACAAGACAACTGTACGCAGGACAATGGGCAGATGCTTTCAGTTACACAGAAATGCCACAATGGCACTTGGATCATTTCAACATAAAGATAGATGAGTATGTGAAACACCATGACTCACACGCCGCCGCAGGATACTTCACGTCACCTTTCAGAGAAGCAACAATACTGACAGTGGATGCAATAGGTGAATGGGACACTGTGTCCATATCAACTGCTGAGAAAGTTTGGATAGAGAGAAAAGAAACAATCAAGTATCCACACAGCATAGGTATATTGTATTCTGCATTCACACATCGTTGCGGATTGAAACCCGCAGAAGAAGAATATATCCTAATGGGCATGGCCGCATACGGTGAGCCCAAATACAAAGAAGACATATACAATGACTTCGTGCATCAGTCGCCTTTCAAACTCAAACAGAATCTACACAGAGGATTGGGAGATTGGCATCCGGAAGCAGATCCAATGGACCTGGCGGCCAGCATACAGGCAGTCACAGAAGAATGCCTCGCGGACCTATGGAAACGTGCCAGCAGGTATGGATCACGTAATTTGGTTTATGCCGGCGGGGTAGCACTCAACTGTGCGGCCAACAAGGTACTTGCCAACCTAGGATTGTTTGACAACATATGGATAATACCAAATCCAGGAGATGCTGGATCAAGTCTAGGCTGTATTGCGGCACATCAAAAATCATTTATCAATTGGAAGAGTCCATTCCTAGGACACAACATCGAAGGTGAGTATCC
>CERX01068627.1_pt1 | contig 21919 bp, 22 predicted proteins | sample 350251 | NCBI WGS metagenome assembly CERX01 (sample SAMEA2621044, study PRJEB7988) | marine metagenome | biome: marine biome (ENVO:00000447); feature: deep chlorophyll maximum layer (ENVO:xxxxxxxx); material: "saline water (ENVO:00002010), including plankton (ENVO:xxxxxxxx)" | depth 50 m
GCCTTTGGCGCACTGGTGCTGATGCCGCTGATTACCGGCATGAACCCGAGCGTGGCGTTGTTCACTGCGGGTATCGGCACCCTGCTGTTCCAGTTCACTACCCGTCGCCAGATCCCGATTTTTCTGGCCTCAAGCTTCGCCTTTATCGCCCCCATCATGTACAGCAACCAGACCTGGGGCCTGCCGGCCACGCTGGGTGGTCTGGTCGTCGCCGGGGTGATGTATATCCTGCTCAGCCTGATCATTCGCTGGCGTGGGCCGGGCTTTATTCAGCGCCTGCTGCCGCCGGTGGTGGTTGGCCCGGTGATCATGGTCATTGGTCTGGGCCTGGCCTCCACCGCCGTCAACATGGCGATGGGCAAGTCCGGTGACGGCAGCCAGCAACTGGTGGATTACAACACGGCCATTCTGATTGCTGCAGCCTCGCTGGCTACTACCATTGTGGTGGCGGTCTATGCCAAGGGCCTGTTCCGTCTGGTGCCGATTCTGGCCGGCGTGCTGGTCGGCTATGTGCTGTCCTGGCTGCTGGGTGTGGTCGACTTCAGTCAGGTTGCAGAATCACCCTGGCTGGCGGTGCCGGCTTTTGTTGCGCCGGAGTTTCACATGGCGGCCATCCTGTTCATGATTCCGGTTGCCATTGCGCCGGCCATCGAACACATCGGCGACGTGCTGGCCATTGGCGGCGTCACCGGCAAGAACTACCTGGAGAAACCCGGCTTGCAAAATACCCTGCTGGGTGACGGCATCGCTACCTCGGCAGCAGCCTTCCTGGGCGGCCCGCCAAACACCACCTACTCGGAAGTGACCGGTGCGGTCATGCTGACCCGCAACTTCAACCCCAATGTGATGATCTGGGCAGCCGTGTTTGCCATTGGTCTGGCCTTTGTCGATAAGTTTGGTGCGGTGCTGCTGGGTATGCCGGTACCGGTCATGGGCGGCATTCTGTGCCTGCTGTTCGGCTCAATCGCCGTTGTCGGCCTGAACACTCTGGTACGCAATCAGGTTGACCTGGCACAGGCACGCAACCTGTGCATCGTCTCGGTCACCCTGGTATTTGGCATCGGCGGCATGGTTATCGGCAACGACAGTTTCAGCCTGCAGGGCATCAGCCTGTGCGGCGTGGTCGCCATTGTGCTTAACCTGATCCTGCCCAAGGGCGAGGACGAGAACGCCCTGCCGCATCAATAACGCACGGCAGGCGCTGATCCCGCACCCTGCGGGTCAGCGCCGCCAGCAGCGCACGTCGGCCGGCGTGCGCTGCCCCAACTGATTGAGCGCCAGCACGGCGCAGACATCACCGGCCATCAACCCTCCCGGCACCGCCTGGGCACGCAGCACAAAGCGCTCCTCGTAACGCTCCACACTCAGTTGAAAAACCGCAGCCCCCTGCGCCGGACTCTGCTGCCACAAGCCTTCGACAGCCCCCTCGTCGTAACTGCCGGTGCTCGCATAGTGATGCTCAAGGCGTTGGGCATTGTCCAGCAGCAAACCACTGACCTCAGCCCGCTGCCCCTTGCGAACATGCTCCTGGTAACCGGGGTAGGCAATGGCAGCCAGCAGGCCAACAATCGCGACTACCACCATCAGCTCCAGCAGGGTAAAGCCGCACGCGCGTCTCATAGCAATTGCCGCCAGTGAATCCGCGCAAACACGCAGCGCCCGCCGCCGGCCAGTAGCGCGCTGCCTTCACTGCCCTGCAGCAGGTAGTGCTCGCTCTCGCAGCCAGGCAACGCCACTTCCGGGTCTGCCTCCGCGCGCAGTACCTGCGGCAGACCGGGCAGGCCGATATCCAGCTCGATGCCGACCACGCCAATGTCTGCGTCATTGACCTGTAGATCAGCGTTGCCATCCAGACTGGCAAAAGACGGTGCCAAACCGGTATCCAGCGCCAGCGACAGTAACCAGCCGCTGCTCTGATGGCGACAGGGATCTGCAGCGCTGCGGCGCGGGATCAGCGTGCTGAACAGCACCCGGCTACCCACGACCGTTGCCGCCTCGACCACCCGCTCGGCGCTGACCGGGTGAACCGGCAACGGCACATACCAGCCCGCCTGCTGCTGCCAGTCCAACGCAGTACCGTCCACTGTCCGGGTACTGACCGTGTCGCCCTGCTGTAGCCTGCGCTGCGCGAGATCAGCCACACCCAGCGTTCGCCCTGATGGCGCCAGGCGCAGCGCATAGATTGCCTGTTGCTTCCGGCTTTGCGCATCGCCTTGCGCCAGCAGGCGGCCACTGCCAAACAGTAGCAGTGGCGCTCTGGCCGGCGTACTGAGGTGCAGAAGCGGCGCAGCGGTCAGCGGCTGGCCGGGCGGGGCAGCGAACAGCGGCGCGCTGCGGTTAATCACCTGCCAGTGCTGTGGGTCATCCGCGCTCAGATCAAAGCCCCACAGCTGTCCATGCAGGTCACCAGCGTACGCTGCCAGTACGTTCTGACTGGCATCACGCTGCAGGGTCACGGCAGACAAGCCGTTAGCCTCGGGCGTGCCGGCCCTGGAAGGCAGGTCCAGCTGTCTGAGCAGCTCGCCGGTTTCGGCATCCAGCACCAGCAAACTGGCCAGGCCCGTCGCGCTGCCGTAGCCGTTGCCGGTGATCAGCAGCGCTCGCCCGGCCTTGTTGAATACCTGCGGAGCGGCGTAAACATGGCCGAGCGCCTGCCAGCCCGGCAGCGCGGCGTCCACCTCCCAGAGCGCGCCAAGTGCGTTGCCGGCATCAGTCTGGTCATACAGCCGCACAGCAAACAGCCCCTTGCCGCCGGCACCCAATCCGGCCACGGCCAGCGTGCTCCAGCCTGCCGACAGGCGCGCATCAGTCAGCGCGATCTGGCCGTCCACCCCGGAGCGATGCCCGTACCCTGCACCGTAGGCCGGGGCGGCCCAATGCTCCAGGTTGCCCTGCACGGCCGCAGGCAAGTAGGCGTAGCGGTGCAGACCGCCCGCCTCGAACAGATGCAGGAAGCCGTCATTGGCGCCCACCAAGAGCAGATCACCCAAAGCCCCGCGTTGCTGCAGATAAGCGTGGTAGTCCGCCTCCTCGCTGGCCAACAGGGGCGCCCCAGCCATCAAAAGCCTGGGCGCGCTGCGCACGCTGTCGCCCAGCAGGCGGGTGCGTTCGCGCAGCCCCGGTACCGGCACGCCACGCGCCCAATCGAGCAACTGTTGCCCGGCGTTGGCGCCATGCAAACCAAGCCCCGTGGCCATCGCCAGTAGCTGCTGTTGCTGGACAGGCGCCAGGGCGGCAAACCCTGCGCCGCGCAAGGTCACCGGGCCTGCTGGCTGCAGCCCATCAGCCTGGCGCCAGCTCTGGTATCGACCGCGCAGCCCGCCCGGTACAAACTGGCTGTCGCTGCGCCAGATCACGCCCTGCTCTGCCCCACTTCTGTCCAGCGCCAGCAGCTCCAGCTCTCCGCTCCAGTCGCGGGCATGGTATTGCGAGCGCACGCGCAGGCGGCCAGCGCTCAAAGTCTGGCCGTCCAGCGTCGCTGCCGAAACAAAGCCGCTATGCGCGCCAACCTCCCCCACAATGTGCCTCAGCGCATCGGACAACCCGCCGGCGTCGGCAACGCTCAGGTAGCGGCCACCGCCAGCCTGCGCTGCAGCGCGCAAACGCGGGTCATCAATGGCAAAGCCAAGGGTGTAGGTGCGCAGATTTTGCGCTGGATAGGCCGGATCGTCCCAGCTCTGCCCGGCTGCATCCACGCCGCCCTGAAGCAGGTCGAGCGAACGAGCAAAGGCTGCCATATCGTCCAGATAGAAAGTGCTGCCCGGGTCCTGCAGGCTTGCACCGGTCGTATCGTTGCTGGCATCGCCATCCCAGTCCGGCAGGTGCCAGTTGCCGGGCAGATGCGGGTTCTGACCAGCCGGCTCCTGCTGCGCCGAGACGGGGAAGTCACTGTCGTGGGTTGGCAGCCCGTCGGTCAGCACAACTGCCGCGCTGGCCTGACAGCGCCACTGCAAAGGGCTCTGGTAACGGGGTGTGGAGGGCTCGTAGAAGGACGACATGCCGCGCAGGTAGCGGCTGATCTCATAGTGGGTTTCGGCCAGCGGCGTCCAGGTGTACAGGTCCGGGTCATTGCCCGCTGCGGGGTTCAGGTTGGCAATGGCCTGCTCCAGCCGTTGCAGGTGCTGCAGGCCGGCTGCGTCATGCCCAATCCCGTCAACGGGCACCAGCAGTCGTCCACCGGCCGTGTCACGCTGCACGCCCGCCCCCGAGGCCGGGTTGAAGGCAAACAGGCCAAACCGCAGGTCGCGATGCTGGTGCAGCAGCTGACTGGCGGCCTCCTGCATAACCGCCAGCCGGGTTCGCCCGCCGGTGCTGTTGAGCACCATGCTGGAGGAGTTATCCAGCAGCAGGACCACATTGGCCGGTGCGGCGCTACGGCTACTCACCGGGCCGCTGATCGGCTGAAAGGCCAGTGCAGCAGTGGGCACAGCGCTCAGTAGCACCGTTGCCAGCTTACTGGTAGGCCAGTGCATACACAGCCTCCAGCTCGGTGCGACGCCGCCCGGTTTCACTGCGTACGCTAAGCCGGTACACCTGCGACTCAGCGCTGCTCTGCAGCCGGGCCGGTATGGCACTGGCGCCCATCCAGTCGACTCGATAGACCACCGTTACCCCGGTCGCGGCAGAGGCAAGGCTTTGCCAACCCGCATCGGCCAGATTGCAATCAGCTGCGCTACAGGCCTGAGCGGGCAGGTCCAGCTCCTGCGCGCGAATCTGTGCCTCCAGCGTGCGTAATGCGCTTTCAGCAGCTTGAAAGCCGAGTTGGCGCTGCGCCAGATTGGCAACCTGCCGCTGCTGATGGGTGGCGCCGCGCACTGCAGCATGCGCGCCCACCACCATCAGCAACAGAAACACCAGGCTGATCAGCAAGGCGGCGCCCTGCTGATGCCGGAACGAAGGTGGCCTGCTCATATCTCTCCCTTATTGGTCAGGTCGGTTGCGCAGGCGCGTAACCTGCGTAAAGCGCTGCGTGAGAAGGCGCCCGGCCTGTGGGCTGCCCGGATTGTCACTGAGCGCCAGGCTTACCCGCACACTGCGCAGCCGGGGCTGCTCCCCGGCCGTAAGCGTTGGCTGGTAGCGGCCGCCGGCATCCGGCAGAGCGGCATCGCTCGCCAAGGCAAACTGCACTTGAAAATCCACCACCTGCTCAATCAGCGTTTCAAAATTGCCGCTGCCATTGAGGCGCACCTGCACCCGCTCTCCCTGCTGGCGGTATTCCAGCTGGCGCAGCGCCAGTAACCAGTCACCGGGTTGCAGCTGTAACGTGTCTTCCGTGATGGCCACACGGTCCTGGCAGTTACCGGCCACCAGCCAGCGTGCGCCAAAGGTGCCGGGGCGATAGGTGATGGCTGCATCAGCCTGCACCCTGACCGGCAAGGCGGTAACAATCTGCAGTACACCGCCCTGGTAACTGACGGGTTGGGCCAGCGGCGCTGGCAACGCCAGACCCGAACCGAGCTGCAAGTCGAGACAGCCCTCACTGCCTGCTGCCCGCAGGTCAGTGGCCAAACGCCCCATCAGATAACGCGCATCCTCCTGAAACTGATTACCAAGACGCAGCAATAGCAGACTGTCGCGACTACCCAGCAAGGTCTGCATCAATGCCATGGTCAGCAACAGCCCAAGCGCCATGGACACCAGCAGTTCGACCAGACCAAAGCCGCTAAGCCGGCGGCTCACGGCTGCTCCCCGATACGCACATCAAGCTGCAGACGGGCAGGCCCCTGCTCGCTGATACGCGCCTGCGACCAGCTCACCAGTACCCGCGCCACGCCCTGATCCACCGTTACTCGCGCCTCTCCGCCGGGCAGTTGGCAGGTCACGGCGCGGGCAAAGTCGGCACGATCCTGTTGCAGCAAGGGAAGGTTTTCTGCGGCCTGCTCAGGGCAGTCTCCGCTAGCCGCCATGGCATACAGTGGCAAGGCGCCACGATTGGCGCGCATGCGTTCAAGCAGATCGTTGGTGATCAGCAGCGCCTGGGCACGATGCGCGCTATCGGCACTAAAACGCAGAGCATTGAGCTGCAAGCCGATGGCGCCAAACACGCCCAAGGTGGTCAACAGCAACGCCACCAGCACTTCAAGCAGCGAAAAACCGCGCTGGGCCGGCGGGCCGCAGGCGGAGGAATGATTGGCCGGCATAAGGCAGGTCCTGTGCCAGAGGACCTGTGCAGCAATGCCTGCAGGCCCGGTTCCGTGGCGGATCAGCCGGACTGCAGGTAGCCGGCGAACGTCATCCGATGACGCCGTTCACCGTAAAAGGCAGCGCCCGCGCGCCCACCACCCTTATGGGTGAGGGCGGTAGCAGCGGTGTGAGGGAGTTATCAGATGCCGACTTGACGAGGGGCCTGACCGGCGACAAAGCCGAGCAGATTGTCACGCAGTTGCCCAACAATGCGCTGGCGCGCTTCGCGACTGCCCCAGGCGCTGTGCGGCGTAATCACCAGATTCGGCACGTCAGCATCAAGCAACGGATTGCCATCGACCGGCGGCTCGACCGTCAGCACATCACAGGCCGCGCCACCCAAGTGCCCGGAGCGCAGCGCCGCCGCCAGCGCAGCTTCATTGACCAATCCGCCGCGCCCGGCATTGATCACCAGGCTGCCCGGCTTCATCAGCACCAACTCAGGCGCGCCGATCAGATCCCGCGTAGCCTCGGTCAACGGGCAATGCAGACTGAGCACATCAATCTCTGGCAAAAATTGCTCAAGTGCCGGCCGCCCTTCACGCTCACGCCCGGGCAGCGCGCCCACCAGCACACGCATGCCAAAGGCCTCGGCCAGCCGCCCCACTGCCTGCCCCAGCTCGCCGTAGCCAAGAATACCCAGGGTGCGGCCAGACAGTTCGCCGATCGGGTAGTCCAGCAGGCAGAACTGCTCGCTTTTCTGCCAGGCGCCGCCGCGCACCGCCTCACGGTAGGACTCAAAACGGGTAATCAGCACCAGCATCAGCATCAAGGTGTGCTGCGCCACCGCCGGGGTACCGTAGGCCTGGCAGTTGCACACCACAATCCCCTGCTCACGTGCCGCCTGCAGGTCGACATTGTTGGTGCCGGTTGCGGCAATCAGGATCAGCTTGAGCTGCGGATTGGCCTGCATCAGCGCGCGGTCAATCACCACCTTGTTGGTAATCACCACCTGCTGCCCCTGCAACCGACTGCCAACCTCGCTGGCAGCCGTGCGCGGGTAGCTAGTAAAACCGCCTGCGGCGCCTTCCAGCGCACTCAGGTCCAGGTCGCCCTGGTCGAGGCTGGCGCGATCGAGAAAAACAGTGGAGAGAGCTTCTTGCATGCTGGCTGTACCTGTATTGCAGGGAGACGGCGCAGTATAATCGCCCGCCCATAGGAGGCCCTGCAATGTATTGGAATGAATTTGCGCTGGTGGCACTGGTCCACCTGCTCGCCGTAATCAGCCCCGGACCGGACTTTGCCGTGGTTATTCGCAATAGCGTCAGCGCCGGGCATCGCGCCGGGCTGTACACCGCCATCGGCGTTGGCGCCGCCATTTTCCTGCACGTGACCTACTCGTTGCTAGGCATTGGCCTGATTGTGTCGCAGTCGGTCTGGCTGTTCAATCTGCTCAAACTGTTGGCGGGGGCCTACCTGATTTACATCGGTTTTCGTGCCCTGCGCGCCCAGCCCGCCTCGGCCGACCAGCAGGTCAGCAAGCAGCGCAACATGAGCGCCGCGCAAGCGTTTCGTCAGGGCTTTATCACCAATGGCCTGAACCCCAAGGCGACCCTGTTCTTTCTCTCGCTGTTCACCGTGGTTATCAGCCATGACACACCACTGCTGGTGCAAGCTGGCTATGGCGTCTACACGGCAGTAGCGACGGGCGCATGGTTCTGCCTGGTGGCTCTGCTGTTCAGCCGCGATGCAGTGCGTCGCGGCTTCCACCGCATGGGGCATTGGTTTGATCGAATGATGGGAGGCGTACTGGTCGCTCTGGGGCTGCACATCGCCCTGTCACACTGGATCAAGCGCGGCTAAGCCGCGCCAACCTCAGGCCTGAGTGGGCGTGTTTCGCGCCCAGTCGGCAAGCACCTTGATCCATTGCGGATCATCATTCAGACAGGGGATCAGCACCAGCTCTTCCCCGCCTGCAGCGACAAACTGCTCGCGCGCACGGTCACCAATCTCTTCCAACGTCTCGATGCAGTCAGCCACAAAGGCCGGACAGGCGACCAGTAGCCGCTTGACGCCTTGGGCTGCCAGCTCATCGATACGGTTTTCCGTGTATGGCTCAATCCACTTGTCGCGTCCCAGGCGGGACTGGAAGGCCATGGAGCATTGCTCTGGCGCCAACTCCAGACGCGCAGCCAGCTCACGGCTGACATAACTACAGTGCGCACGATAACAGGTGGCGTGGGCCGCCGAAGGGCGCTCACAGCAATCGCCGGATGCCAGACAATGCGCCCCGGTCGGATCAGCCTTGCGCAGGTGTCGCTCGGGCAAGCCGTGGTAGCTCAGCAGCAGGTGGTCAAAGCCTTGATCCAGATAGGGTCGCATGGTGTCGGCCAGCGCTGCGAGATAGTCGGGCCGGCCGTAAAACGCCGGCACGACGTTCAGCCGAAGATCCAGACCATGCTGCTTGATGACCCGCTGCGCCTCATGCACAGAGGTAGTAATGGTGCTGTCAGCGTGCTGTGGGTACTGCGGCATAAACAGCACCTCACGTACCCCAGGCTGCGCCGCCAGCGCCAGCAGCCCGCGTTCAATGGAGGGCTCGCCGTAGCGCATTGCCAGCTCTACCGGCATATCCAGCTGCTGCTGCAAGGCCTGCTGCACCCGGCGGCTGATCACCAGCAAGGGCGAGCCATCCGCCCACCAGATTGAGGCATAGGCATGCGCAGAAGCCTTGGGGCGCGTAAGCAATATCAGACTGACCAGCAGCCGGCGCGCCGGCCAAGGCAGGTCCACCACGTAGGGATCCATCAGAAACTGATTCAGATAGCGCCGCACATCGGCCACCTGAGTGCTCTTGGGCGAGCCCAGATTGACCAGCAAAACCCCACGTTCAGACATCCACAGACTCCAGCAAATTGATCACCTTTATTCCGGCTTTTGCAGCACCTGCGCCAAGGCGGCGTCCAGCTGCGGGTAGCGAAATACAAACCCCTGTTGCTCGGCCTTGGCCGGCAGCGCGCGCTGCCCCGTCAGTAACAGCCGGGCCATTTCCCCCAACGCCAACTTCAATACCGGCGACGGTGCCGGCAGGACTGCCGGACGGCCCAGCGCCTTGCCCAGTGCCGTACTGAACTCTCGATTGGTGACCGGTGCCGGCGCTGTACCGTTGTACACACCGCGGCAATCTGCCGTTTCCATCAGCCACAACAGCAACGCCTCGACATCACTATGGTGCACCCAAGGCATGTACTGTTTACCGGACCCCAATGGCCCGCCCAGCCCCAAACTGAAAGGCACCCGCATACGAGCCAAAAAGCCGCCGTCCGGAGCCAAAACCAGCCCCAGACGCAGCACACACACGCGAATACCATAGGACGCAGCTCGACGAGCCGCCGCCTCCCAGGCATCACAGAGCGTGTGCGTGTATTCTACCTTCGCCGGGCTGGACTCGGTCAGCGGTGTATCGCCACCGTCGCCGTACCAGCCCACTGCCGACGCACTGACCAATACTTCAGGGCGCTGAGCACGCTGGCCGAGCCACTGCACCAACTGCTCGGTCAAGGTCACTCGGCTCTGCCACAGCACTGCCTTGCGCTCGGCACTCCAGCGCCGGTCCGCAACGGGCGCACCGGCCAGATTGATCACCGCATCCAGCGCACCATCATCCAGTTGCTCCAGGCTGGCGACACCGCGCACCTGCGCGCCACAAAGCGTCGCAACCTCACCCGGACGCCGGCTCCAGACAGTTACCTGATGTCCGGCCGCAATCAGTTGGCGGCACAACTGCCGCCCAATCAGACCGGTACCGCCGGTCAGTAATACATTCATAAAGACTCCCTGTCGTCAGCACTGCGAGCCGCCACACTATGACCTGGCAGCTCATCGGGCAAGCATGGGCACGCCAAACTGCCAAATGGACAACATGCGAGACACCTGCGCCGCTCACGACACGCAAATTTTTATACAAACAACCCCTCCATGTATAGCTTTTCCTGTGCTGCCGGGGTACAACGGCCCCATACAGCGACCCGGAACAGGACGAGATCACTTATGAGCGTAGCCGTAATTGGCGCCGGCATTGCCGGCATCAGCGCCGCCCTGCAACTGCACGAGGCTGGCCTTGCCGTCGAGTTGTTCGACAAAAGCCGGGGCACTGGTGGCCGCATGAGCAGCAAACGCACCGAGCAAGGCGAGTTCGACATCGGCACCCAGTACTTCACCGCCCGCCACAGCGCTTTTCGTGCCGCAGTAGAAGATTGGCAGTCGCGCGGGTGGGTTGCCCGCTGGCAACCGCGTCTGTATCGCATTGACGAGCAGGGGTTACGCGCCTCCGAAGACGACCAGCAGCGCTATGTCGGGGCCCCTCGCATGACCGCGCTGAGTCGCAGTCTCATCGGTGACATTCCGCTGCACAGCGCCACCCGCATCGTCGAATTACAACGCAGCGAGGCAGGCTGGCTATTAGTTGACAGCGAGGCCGGCCACCACGGCCCCTACCAGCAGGTTATCGTCGCGACGCCCGCGCCTCAGGCAGTACCGCTGCTCAGCGCAGCGCCGACCCTGGCCAGCGCGGCGGCACAGGCACAGATGGAACCCGGCTGGGCGGTCTGCGTGGGCTTTGCCGAACCACTGACTCTGGCACTGGACGCCGCCTTCGTACGCTGCGGCCCGCTGGACTGGGTCTGCGCCAACCACAGCAAGCCTGGCCGCGACAGTGCCGCCAACTGGGTATTGCAATCGACTCCGGCCTGGGCGGCGGCGCATCTGGACACACCGCCACAGGAGGTAGCCACTCTGCTGCTGGAAGCACTGGCGGACGCGCTGCAAACCGAGCTACCCGAGGTGCGCTTCGTGCATGCCCACCGCTGGCTGTACGCACGCCCAGCCGAAGATCAGCAATGGGGCGCACTTGCCGCGCCCGAACTGGACCTCTACGTGTGCGGCGACTGGTGTCAGGCTGGACGGCTGGAAGGCGCGTGGTTGAGCGGTCGAGAAGCGGCCCAAGTGCTGCTTGGCAGAAGCTGAACCACCCAATCTGGGCCGCCGAAATTATACCAATGGAGGCGACTGACAGACGGACGGTGCAAAAACTTATACAAAAATAATGAAATCATGCTTATCCTTGTACAAGAGCGAACCAAGCTGTACAGGAGATAAGCCATGCGCACTGCCATCACTGCACGTATCCCGGTCGGCATCAGCCAATGCCTGGTAGGCGACCCGGTGCGCTTCAACGCTGGACACAAGCACTCGCGCCTGTGCACCGAGCAGCTCGGCGCTCTCTTTGACCTGCGCCCGGTCTGTCCCGAGGTCGCCATTGGCCTCGGCACACCGCGCAAGGTCATCCGCCTGATTGACGATCCGCAGGCACCGCGCGCGGTGAGCAGCGACAACCTTGATCAGGACCACACTCAGGCCCTGAGCGACTACGCTGATGCCGTCAGCGACCGCAGCGATGAGCTGTGCGGCTTTATCCTGATGCAAAAATCACCCAGCTGCGGCATGGAGCGGGTAAAAGTGTACAACCGCCAAGGCCAACCAGCTCCGGCCACTGGCAGCGGCGTGTTCGCCGCGCGCCTGATGCAACGCCTTCCGCTGCTACCGGTGGAGGAAGAGGGCCGCTTACACGATCCCGTGCTGCGTGAAAACTTCGTCAATCGAGTGATCGTCTACGCCGACTGGCAAGCCCTCAAGCACAATGGCCTGAGCGCCAGCCGCCTGTTGGCCTTCCACGCGCGCCACAAGTATCTGTTGATGGCGCACCAATCCCCGCGCTACCGCACCTTGGGTCAGCTATTGGCCAACCCAGGCAAAGGCGAGGCACTCGCCCGCACCGCCGAGCAGTATTTCAGCGAATTAATGCAGGCCCTGCGCCAGCCCGCCAGCCGCCGAGGCCACAGCAATGTGCTGCAGCACGTGGCCGGGCACTTCAAGCGCGTGCTGGCAGCGCCGGAAAAGGCCGAACTGCAGCAGTTGATCGCGCGCTACCGCGAAGGCGTGGTGCCGCTGGTGGTACCCATCACCCTGCTGCAGCACCACCTGCTGCGCCACCCGGACCCGTATCTGCAGCAGCAGGCCTACCTGCAGCCTCACCCACCCGAGCTCAGCCTGCGGAATGCGATCTGACCATGACTGATTTTCAACCCTGCACCCAGCCCAGTGGAGCCCGCTCATGAGCCGGCCGCTGCAACTGTGCTGGTTGCGCACCGACCTGCGCCTGCACGACAACCACGCGCTCTGGCACGCTAGCCAGCAGGGCCCGGTGGTCGCGGTGTACGTGGTGACACCCAACGACTGGCGCGCGCACGACGACGCCCCCATCAAGATCGACTTCTGGCGGCGCAACCTGATCGCCCTGCGAGCACAGCTGACTGAGCGCAACATCCCCCTTCGTCTGCTGCACGCCGACAGCTGGGCCGACTGCCCCAGCCAACTTCTCAACCTTGCCCAGGAATTAGAGGTCAGCGGCCTTCACTTCAACGATGAATACGGCCTGCACGAACAGTCTCGCGACGATGCTACAGCAGCTGCCTTTGCTGACGCCGACCTGAGTTGCCAGCGCTACACCGATCAGCTGTTCTTTGCGCCGGGCAGCCTGACGACGCAAAGCGGCACCATGTACAAGGTATACAGTCAGTTCCGCAAGCAAGCCTACGAGGCGCTGCATCGCCAGCTACCCGACAGCCTGCCGGCACCCGAACGCCAGACCGCCTTGCAGCTGGACAGCGACCAGCCAGCAGCAGGCTTCGATGCCTTTGAATGTCCCACCGAGGATCAGCAAGCGCTGTGGCCTGCCGGCGAACAGGCAGCCCTAGAGCGCCTCGAACATTTCTGCGCCGAGCTGCTGGAAGATTACGCCGAGGACCGCGATCGCCCTGACCTGGATGCCACCAGCCGCCTGTCTGCCTACCTCGCCGCCGGCGTACTGTCGCCCCGCCAGTGCCTGCACGCGGCGCTGCGCGTCAACCAGGGTGAATTTGACGGCGGCAACAAGGGCGCGGTCAGCTGGATCAACGAGCTACTCTGGCGCGAGTTTTACAAGCACATCCTGGTCTGCTACCCGCGGGTATCAAGACACCGCGCCTTCCGCCCGGAAACCGAAGCAGTGCAATGGCGCAACGATGCCGACGGCCTGGCAGCCTGGCAGCAAGGGCGCACCGGCATCCCGCTGGTGGACGCTGCCATGCGGCAGTTGCTCGAAACCGGCTGGATGCATAACCGCTTGCGCATGGTCAGTGCGATGTTCCTGACCAAGAACCTGCTGATCGATTGGCGCGAAGGCGAGCGCTGGTTCATGCAACACCTGATCGACGGCGACCTGGCCGCCAACAATGGCGGCTGGCAGTGGAGTGCCTCCACCGGCACCGACGCCGCGCCCTACTTTCGGGTATTCAACCCGGTCAGCCAGTCACAGAAGTGCGACCCCGATGGCAGCTTTATCCGCCAGTGGCTACCGGAGCTGGCAGAGCTGGCCGCGCGCGACATCCACCTGCCGCCGCAGGATGATCTGTTTTCCGGCGACCATACTTACCCTGCCCCCATCGTCGATCTTCGCAGCAGCCGGCAACGCGCCATCGACGCCTTTCGCCAGGCAGGAGAAACCGCATGATCAGCCAGCAGCAGATCGACGCCTTTGCCCAAGGCTTTGCCAGCCTGGACCGCAACAACCTTGAGCGCCTGGCCGAGCTGTACCAGCCTGACGTGCACTTCACCGACCCGCTGCACGACCTGCACGGGCTAGCGGCGCTGACGGACTACTGCGCCAACCTCTACAGCAATCTCAGCAGCGTGCGCTTCGACTTCAGCCAATGCTCGGCAATCGACGATGAGCAAGCGCTGCTGTGCTGGACCCTGTACTACCGCCACCCCCGACTGGCCGGCGGACGCGAAGTCAGCGTTCCGGGCGTAAGCCAGGTGTGGTTCCGCGACGGCAAGGTCTTTCGACATCGAGACCATTACGACGCGGGCGCACTGCTGTACGAGCACATCCCGCTGCTCGGCAGCCTCATACGCTTACTCAAGAGACGACTGACATGAACCATCAACGCAGAATCTGGCTTACCGGCGCATCCAGCGGCATCGGCCTTGCCTTGGCCGAACAATTGGCCGAACAGGGCCACCGGGTTGCCCTCACCGCGCGACGCCGTGAGCCGCTGCTGGCCCTGGCCGAGCGCTACCCCGATCAGATCCTGGTAGTCACCGCCGATCTGACCGACATCCACGCCGTACGCGAGGCTGGCGAGCGGCTGGACGCCATCTGGGGCGGCCTGGACTGGGCTATTCTCAACGCAGGCACCTGTGAGTACATGGAGCTGCCGCGCTTTTCCGCCAGCCTGATAGAGCGGGTCATGCGGGTGAATGTTCTGGGCACCGCCAATTGCATTGAGACCGCCCTGCCCCTGCTGCGCCGTGGCTACGAGCCGCGCTTGGCGGTAGTCGGCAGCAGCGTCACCTATCTGCCATTGCCGCGCGCCGAGGCGTATGGCGCCTCCAAAGCGGCCCTGCGCTACCTGGTGCAATCCCTGGAGCTGGACCTGGCCGATGAAGGCGTGGCCGTCAGCCTGGTCAGCCCCGGCTTTGTCGACACGCCGCTCACCGCCAACAACGATTTCGCCATGCCCATGCGTCTGAGCGCCAAGGAGGCAGCCCGCCGCACCCTGCGCGGCCTGGAACGCGGGCAGCGGGAGATCAGCTTCCCCGGTCGCTTTATTACCATGCTGCGCTTGATCGCAGCGCTTCCCGACTGGCTGCGCATTACGCTGACACGGCGGCGCCGCAAGCCAGAGGTCGCAACTCAGCAGGAGGTTAACTGATGCGAATTGCCGTTGTCGGCAGCGGTATCGCCGGCCTGGTGGCGGCGCATTTGCTGTCGCGTCGCCACGACATCACCCTGTTTGAAGCCAACGACTGGATTGGTGGCCATACTCACACAGTCGACGTTGACGTGGCGCAGCAGCGCTACGCCATCGATACTGGGTTCATTGTCTTCAACGACTGGACCTACCCCAACTTCATTCGTCTGCTTGACCAACTGGGTGTGGCCTCCAAGCCCACTGAAATGAGTTTTTCGGTCAGCGACCCACGCAGCGGGCTGGAGTACAACGGCAACAACCTCAACACCCTGTTCGCCCAGCGCCGCAACCTGATTTCCCCCGGTTTTCTGCGCATGCTGGCCGATATACTGCGCTTTAACCGCGAGGCGCTGACCGACCTGGAAAAGCCCGACGCAGGCAGCCACACGACCCTGGGCCAATACCTGCGCCAGCGCGGTTACAGCCGCCGCTTTATCGACCACTACATCGTCCCGATGGGCTCTGCAATCTGGTCGATGTCGCTGCGCGACATGCTGGACTTTCCGCTGGCCTTCTTTATTCGCTTTTTCCACAACCACGGCCTGCTGTCGATCAGCAACCGGCCTCAGTGGCGGGTCATTGAGGGCGGCTCACGCAGTTACGTCCCGGCGCTCAGCGCCGCCTTCGCCAAAGGCATCCGACTGAACTGCCCGGTCCAGCGCATCCGCCGCGATGAACAGGGCGTCAGCATTCTCAGTCGTCAGGGCGAGGAGCGCTTTGACCGCGTGATACTAGCGTGCCACAGCGACCAAGCTCTGCATTTGCTGGAGCAGCCCAGCGAAGCTGAACAGGCGATTTTGGGCGCCATTCGCTACGCCGACAACGACGTTGTGCTGCATACCGACACCCGCTTGCTGCCGCGCCGCAAACTGGCCTGGGCAAGCTGGAACTACCGACTCGGCGCCAACACCGAGCAGCCGGCCGCCTTGACCTACAACATGAATATCCTGCAAGGCATTGAGGCGCCGGAGACCTTCTGCGTCAGCCTCAACCAGACCGAACAGATTGACCCGGCACGTATTCTTGCGCGCTTCAGCTATGCCCATCCTCAGTTCAGCCAAGCAGCCAGTGCCGCCCAGCAGCAATGGCAGTCGCTGCTGGGCGAGCAGCACACCTTCTTCTGTGGCGCCTGGTGGGCCAACGGCTTTCATGAGGACGGCGTCGTCAGCGCCCTGCGCGTTGCCGCACACTTTGGAGAGAGCCTCTAATGAGCCTCGCCAGCGCGCTCTACAGCGGCCAACTGCAGCATCGCCGGCACCTGCCGCGCGGGCATCAGTTCCGCTACCGGATCACCCTGCTGCTGCTCGATCTCGACGAGCAGCCCGAGGTGTTCGGCCTGAGTGCGCTCTGGGGCGGCCGCTGGTGGTCACCCATGCGCTTTGCCGAGCGCGACTACCTGCGCGCTGAGCGCCAGCCGAAAGAGGGCCTTAAGACCTGCGCGCAGCGCCTGGTACGCGAGCAGTTGGGGCTGGCATTGGACGGCCCAGTGCGGCTGCTCACGCAGATTCGCAGCTTTGGCATGCTGTTCAACCCAGTCTCGTTCTTTTACTGCCATGACCTCAACGGTCAACTGCGCGCCATCATCTGCGAAGTAACCAATACCCCTTGGGGAGAGCGCTTCAGCTATTTGCTGGAAGCCGACCCCAAGCAGCAGCGTCAGCATTTCAACCTGACCAAGCGCTTTCACGTCTCCCCCTTTTTACCCCGCGAAGCCGAGTACCACATGCACTTCAGCGTGCCGGCCGAGCGCCTGCAGGTACGCATAGAGCACCATCAGGACGGCCAGCGCCTGTTCGACGCCAGCATGGGGCTGCAACGCCAGCCACTCAGCCCAGCGCTGCTGCGCCGCGAGACGCTGCGCTTTCCCTTCATGGTGCTGCGTACCGTCAGTGGCATCTACTGGCAGGCCCTGCGCCTGCTGCTCAAAGGCATACCGTTGTTTGACCATGCGCCCGCTGCGCAATCGGTGGCGGCGCATCCGCGCAAGGAGTCCGGACATGAAACCGAGCAGACCTGAACTGACCTGCAGCACGGCGCAAGAACGCGAGGGCTGGCTGCAGAAGCTGTGCCGTCAGGCTGTTATGGCGCGGCTACGCCTGCTGCAGCGCGGCACACTGCGCCTGCATCTTGAGGACGAAACCCTGGACTTTGGTCAGCCTGACCAGGACGGCCTGCACGCCGAGATTCGTCTGCACGACCCAGCCGCCTGGGGCCAAATTGCCTGCAACGGCAGCGTTGGTGCCGGCGAGGCCTACTTCCAGGGCATGTGGAGCACGCCCGACCTGACCGCCGTAACCCGCCTGTTTGTGCGCAACCTGGATGTGCTCGACGCCATGGAGACCGGTCTGGCACGGCTCGGACAACCCGCCCTGCAATGGCTGCACCGGCTCAACCGCAACAGCCTCAGCGGCTCGCGGCGCAACATCAGCGCTCACTACGACCTGGGCAACGACCTGTTCGAGCGCCTGCTGGACCCAAGCATGATGTACTCGGCGGCCATTTTTGCACCCGGCAGCGATGATCTGCACGCCGCCCAGCTCAACAAGCTGGAGCACATCTGCCGCAAACTGGAGCTGAGCGCCGACGATCACCTGCTGGAAATTGGCACCGGCTGGGGCAGCATGGCCATCTACGCCGCGCAGCACTATGGCTGCAAGGTGACCACCACCACCCTGTCGCAGGAGCAATACCGCCTAGCCGAGGAGCGTATTGCGCAGGCCGGCCTGCAGGATCGCATTACCTTGCTACTTAAGGACTACCGCGAGCTAGAGGGGCAATACGACAAACTGGTGTCCATCGAGATGGTCGAGGCCGTGGGCCATGCCTACTTTGCCACCTACTTCAAGGCCTGCGCCGCCCTGCTCAAGCCCAACGGGCTGATGCTGCTGCAGGCCATCACTATTCGCGACCAGCGCTATGAACAGGCCCGCCGTAGCGTGGACTTCATTCAGCGCTATATCTTCCCGGGTGGCTCCTTGCCCTCGGTCAGCATCATTGGCGAGCTGACCCGCAAGCACACTGACCTTGCCATGCTGCACATGGAAGACATCGGCCTGCACTACGCCCGCACCCTGCGGCACTGGTACCACAACCTGCAGCGCTACCGTGGAGAGCTGGCACAACTCGGGTATGATGACGCCTTTTTCCGGCTGTGGGAGTTCTACCTCTGCTACTGCGAAGGGGGCTTTCGCGAGCGCGGCATCGGCACCGCTCAGATCCTGCTTGGCAAACCCGACGCCCGCCCCGGAGCAACGCATTTGGGAGGCTGACATGCCTGATCGGCGACTGATCGCCAACGCCGTACTTTTTCAGCTGAGCTGGTTCGCCTGTGTACTGGGCGGTACCAGCATCTGGCTGGTGGTACCGGTAGTGGCGCTGCTGGTGCATTTTTTCTGGATCAGCAGTTGGGCTGCCGAAGGCAAGTTGGTGGTGTCGGTCATGCTGGCCGGGGCAGCGCTGGACTCCTTCCTGCTGCAGCTTGGCGTTCTACAGTTCGCCGGGCAAGAGACTCTGGTGCCGCTCTGGTTGGCGTTACTCTGGGCACTGCTGGCGACTACCCTCAATCACTGCCTGAGCTGGACCGCACGACCCATCTGGCGTGCAGCATCACTGGGTGCGGTCGGCGGGCCACTGAGTTACCTGGCTGGCGCGCGCCTGGCGGAGGTTGGACTGCCACTGGGCCAACTGAACACGGTGTTGCTGCTCGGAGGGATTTGGGCTCTGGTGATGCCAGTGCTGCATGGGTTCGCCCACCTTTACCGCGAGCAATACCGCATGCAGCAACTGGCCAGGAAGCATCAAGGCGATGCTTCCTGACGCCCATCAGATGGGGTGGCGGTAGTAAACAGCCGCCTTGTTGACACCCTGGTTGGGTTGTTCGATACCGGCGTTGGAGTAATGGTAGTAACGCAGACCAACTTCAGCACCGGAGGTAAAGCGCAGGCCCGCCCCGAGGCGGTCTTCAAACTGGAAATTGGAGCCCAGGTCGCGGCGATCATCCAGGTTGGATTCGCTGAACACTGCAGCCCCGATACCCGCCTCCAGGAACGGCGTAACACCACCGTTGCCAGGGAAGCTCAGGGTAAACATCGGCGTCAGGCTGAGGCTGTCTGAGTCCAGCGCGCTCCAGTGTGTGTAACCGGCGTCCCAGTAGCCACCAAGCACAGCGCCACCGCCATCGCTTTGCCACAGGGTGCGGCCAAAGTCGAACTGCAGGCCAAGGCGCAGGGTGTCGGTCGACTCGTTGGTGTGACCCCCTTCCAGGGTAATTCCGTCCACCGCGTACACGGATGAACTACAAGCCATAATCGACAGCATACTTCCGATTATCAACGAACGTCTCATGGCGTCTTCTTCCTTATTTATCGACAAATCACGCAGAATAGACTGCGAAATAACGCAAAGTTCTCCCAACATGTAATTTTTTTGTAGCACCCCGGCCTAAACGGGCAAGGCGGCAACCACGCCAGAGCTGCCCCACAGTGCAGGCAACACTGACTGCATCTGTTGCGTGCTACCACTGCTCCAGAAACGTACCGTCGCGCTGCCAGGCTCTCGCAGCAAACCACTGTCGCTCAGTCGTGCCTGCACCTGACGGGCCACCGCCTCACCGGTATCGACTACCTGAATACCGGATGGCAATAACTGGCCAAGAAGGGGTTTGAGAAAGGGATAATGGGTGCAGCCCAAGATCAGGGTGTCACAGTCGGCTGCCAACAGCGGCTGCAAGTATTGCTGCAATAAGGCACGCACCTGCGGCCCCTGCAGATCACCGTGCTCTACGCACTCGACCAGCCCGGGGCAAGGCTGGGAGATCACTTGCACATCACGCGCAAAGCGATCCAGCAAAGCGGCGAAGGTAGCGCTTTGCAACGTGCCGGTGGTAGCTAACACGCCTACCCGACCATTGCGGGTGGCACAGGCAGCCGGCTTGACGGCCGGCTCCATACCGATGATGGGCATATCGAAGGTACCGCGCAGCTCATTCACCGCCGCCACCGTCGCGGTGTTGCACGCCAGCACCAGAGAACGGGCGCCCTGAGCAATCAGAAACTCAGCGATACGCCGGCTGCGCAGACGGATCGCCTCGGGGGGTTTCTCGCCATAGGGTACGTGGCCACTGTCGGCGACGTAGAGCAGATCCGCATCGGGCAGCAGGCGACGAATCTCGCGTAACACCGAAAGCCCGCCAACACCGGAATCGAATACCCCAATCGGCGCGCTCACCCGGCAGCCCCGCAGCAGTTACAGGCCGGGTCACGGCGCACGCGCAGCTCACGAAAACGCGAATCCAGCGCGTCTATCAGCAGCAAACGGCCCACCAGCGGCTCACCAAAGCCAGCCAGCAGTTTCAGCGCCTCCAGTGCCTGCAGACTGCCGACCATGCCAACCAGCGGCCCGACCACACCTGCCTCACTGCAGCTCAGGGCCTGCTCATCACCCTCACCGTACAGGCACTGGTAACAGGGGCTATCCTCACGACGCGGATCAAACACGCTGAGCTGCCCTTCCAGGCGAATCGCCGCCCCTGACACCAGAGGCTTACCGAGCTGCACACAAGCAGCATTGACCGCATGGCGGGTGGCAAAGTTGTCGGAGCAGTCGAGTACCAGATCCACCTCACCTACCGCCTGTTGCAAGGCCGCGCCGGCCAACGCCGAGGGCAGCGGCCGGCACTCGACTTGGGGGTTGATGGCTGCTACGCGCTCGGCCGCCGAGGCGACCTTGTCCCGGCCGATGTCGGCAGCGTGATGAATGACTTGCCGCTGCAGATTACTCAAGTCGACCTGATCCGGATCTGCCAACAGCAACTGGCCAACTCCGGCAGCGGCCAGATACAAGGCCACCGGCGAGCCCAACCCGCCCACACCGACCACCAGCACGCGACTGTTCAGCAGGCGCTGCTGCCCTTCGATATCAATCTGCGGCAGCAGAATCTGCCGGCTGTAGCGCAACAGCTGCTGATCATCCACGCCAAAGCCCTCCGGTCACTCGCTGCTGGCCGCCCAAATCGCGCCAGCTCTCAATCTGCTCGAACCCGCGTTCAGACAGCAGCTGCGCGACGGCATCGGCCTGCTGCCAGCCATGCTCAAACAGCAGCCAGCCACCCGGCTGCAGGTAATCAGGCGCCAGCTGTACCAGGCTGCGAATATCGTCCAACCCATCAAGACCGCTGACCAGCGCGCTGCCCGGCTCAAAACGCACATCGCCCTGCTGCAGATGCGGGTCATCGGCAGCAATGTAAGGCGGGTTGGAGACAATCAGATCAAACTGCCGGCCGGCCAGCGCACTGAACCAGTCGCTCTGCTCAAAGGCTGCATTGCGAATCTGCAGGCGCTCGGCGTTACCACGCGCCAGCGTCACCGCCTCGGCCACCCGATCCACCCCGGTCAGTTGCCAGTCAGGGCACTCTACCGCCAGCGCCAGCGCGATGGCCCCCGTGCCGGTGCCCAGATCAAGCACCTTGGCAGGTCCAGACGGGCCAAGCTCCAGCGCCACCTCGACCAGACGCTCGGTATCCGGGCGCGGAATCAGCGTGCTCTGGCTGACCTGCAACTGCAGGCTCCAGAAGCCTTGCTCGCCCAGCAGGTAGGCGACGGGCACACCGCTACGACGCTGACTCAGGAGCTGCTCGAACTGGCGCAGCTGATCGGCATCCGGTCGACGCTCGGGCCAGGTACGCAAGTAGGTACGGGGTTTGCCGATGGCATGACACAGCAGCAGCTCTGCATCCAGCCGCGCGGTGTCCGAGTCAGGCAGCTCAATGCTGGCCAGCAGCTCGGCCAGGGTCGGCGTCATGCCGACTCCAGCGCTGCCAGCTGATCAGCCTGGTACTCACGCAGCAGCGGCTCGATCACGTTATCGAGGTTGCCGGTAATCACTTCATCCAGGCTGTAGAGGGTCAGGTTGATGCGGTGATCGGTCACCCGGCCCTGCGGAAAGTT